>Ga0302131_1000007_pt1 | contig 149719 bp, 118 predicted proteins | sample CB9_20m_MG_FD_203105 | JGI IMG/M metagenome (GOLD analysis project Ga0302131, IMG submission 203105) | Marine microbial communities from Western Arctic Ocean, Canada - CB9_20m | ecosystem: Environmental > Aquatic > Marine > Oceanic | place: Canada: Western Arctic Ocean | collected 2017-09-19
TCGGCTACATTGATTTGAATCAATTTCGTCACAAGGCCATGAAGGGCATACTTTTGGTGTACGCGGCCGATGCCAGTCCCGAGCTTCACGTTTTGTTGATTGAAGAAATTAACAGACTCAACAGCCTGTAGTTTATTCCACTATCAAGTTAGTTATTAGCCATTAGTCTGTGGCGTTGCAATGAGGGTTAAATGAAAAGCTCGCCGGTATTGCCAAATTAAGTCGCCATAATGGGTAACATCAGGCGATGCATACCTACAAACTCCACCAATTTCCAGCGGACATTATGCTCGTATCGCTCCCATCGTAGATCTATTCCGGCCATTCCCGCACTGGGGCGCCTAAACACTCCTGCCAGACGGTGTTTCAGTGGCATCTTTGCTGATTGAACTCGGTAAACTCGGCTCTCCTTGGTGTGCTGACGGAGGCGCTTCGCCGCTTTCGGCTGCCTGTTGTCGCTGTGACAGAGCCTGGCGAACGTTCAACTGACTGGCTTGACTCACATTCACTTTGAATGACATCCACACCGGTAACAGCATAATAATCGCCAGCCCCGGGCCCATAATCACGCCCAGACCCCACGTTACCGTGCTGGATACTTCGCCTGGTTGCGCTCCAGTCTGCAGGCCTATCACGTCCAGAAACGGGCCGGCTATCATGTAGCCAAAGGAGCCCATGAATTTGGAGGAAAAGAAAGCCGCAGCAAAAACAATGCCCTCATTTCGCTTGCCAGTGGCCAACTCTTGCTCATCCACGATATCAGCCAGCATCGAGTGAACGGTGATCACGCGCTGAATAGTCATGGTCATATGTATTGTCCAGTTGAAGCAGATCAAGGCAAATACCACCGTGCTGTTATCTGGCAGTAGGTCAAACAATTTCAACGGTGTCAGCCAGAGCAGGTTAATGCTGGTCAGGGCACAGGTCAGGCGCAGTAACTGTTGTTTTTCAAACAGCCGATTCAGTGATCTGGAAAATACGGTCAACAATAGAACCGCGAGAATAATGGGCCCGGCAAACAGTAAGGAAGTCTGGACCGCATCCAGTTGCCAAAAATAGATGTAAGTCACCATTAGCAATGTAGAGGTAATGCTGCCGATACCGCCCACGGCCATATCCAAAATCACCATGTATAAAAAGTTCTTGTTGCGAAATGTGATGAATATATCGCGCAGCATATTGCCGTCGGTATGTCCTGTGCCGCTGGCGAGTTTGGGAATGTATTGCCAAGTGCCGGCAATGCAGATGAAGCTAAACAGTATGACGAGCAGGCCGTTGACCCAGCCAAAAAAATGGTAATTGTCGATGAGGAAGCGGCCGTCAAGGCCATTTTCTTCCTTAAATATAAAAATCAGGGCGGTGGCCGAGACAAGAGTGCCGATAATCCAGGCCATATTGGTGCGCACCGCAGTCAGCTGTGTGCGTTCGTGATAGTCCTCGGTAATCTCTGCACCCATGGCTAGGTAGGGCACCATAAAAAAACTAAGAGCTGTGCGTACCAGCAGCATGCTGATCAGCAGCCAGGTAAACAGCAGGCCTTGGTCGCTCAGCACACTGCCGGGTGGCCCGTACAGCATGACAAAACCCGCAGCCATTGGAATAACAGCGGCAATCATTAACGGGTGGCGGCGGCCAATGCGCGAGCGCAAACGGTCTGACCAGGCGCCAACCAGTGGGTCGTTGATACCATCCCAGATAATTGAAATGCCGATGGCAAGGCCGGTCAGCGTCCCCGACAGGCCCAGCACCTGCTTGTAGTAAAGCAGGACAAAGACCCCCATTGCCGCCTCTTTGAGTGCGTGACTGACAATGCCCGAGCTATACAGCAGACGGCTATGCAAGCTAATACTTGAGACGTCTTTAGGATAAGTTTCAAAATTTCGCATAAAAACATCTTATTATAAATCAAATTTATTTACCAAATCAATTTGTGTATCAATCAAATTTATCTACCAATCAAACTTATCTACCAATCAAATTTATCTACCAATCAAATTTATCTACCAATCAAATTTATCTACTAATCAAATTTATCTATTAATCAAATTTATCTATGAGACAAATTTAATAAGTACTAAAATCTGTTGACTTCCTGAAAACACGTAGATAACATCCTCTCTTGCATCGTCTGAGCCCAAATCAGTTCGATGCGAACAAACCATCACTTGAAGACAACAGCATTTATCAATAAAAGGGAAAAAGTATGAAAACGAAATTCAACCAGAGCAACAGATCGGCGCGGTTCAGAGAATGCCGATCAATGTTTTTATCCATCGACCAAACGGCTAAGCATCGTCAAAGAAAAATTAAACTTGCGATCGCATCCGCAATCATAGCTGCTGGTGCCGCTGGTCTTAGCGCCACTAGCTACGCCGCCACGGCAACGGGCACCATGGAAGTTAGCACGTCAGTTTTGATGTCCTGCACTATTACAGCCGGAGCGATGACGTTCGCTTCCTATGATCCGACCGCCGCGGCGGATAATGATGCTACTGCCACGATAGAATCGACCTGCACTGCGGGCGGAGCGGCAGTCATAACAATGAGTCAGGGTGGTCGTGCACAACCCGGCTCGACCGACGCCATTCCATTGCGTGCGATGTTTAATGGGAGCGAAGGTGCGCCAGAAGAATTGAATTACCAATTGTATAGTGATAGCGCCGGCGGAACTGTATGGGGAAATACCGCGGGATCAGGTAAAGCGATCACTGCAGACGGCACCGCGCAGAATTTTACAGCCTATGGCCGGATTCCTAAGAACCAAACAGGTGTTAGCGCCGGAGCTTTCAGTGACAGCGTCGCGGTGACACTCACTTACTGATGCTAATACCAGTGCTAAAACAGGCCGCTTGCGGCCTGTTCTTTTTGACTTTGCGTATCAGTTAGGGCAAACGTGTGCAAGCGACAAGAAAACAAAAGCTGCTTACAATATTGGGTTTATCGCCTGTGCTGCTGTACGCTGCGGGCCTTAGCCTGCCCGTCTATGCGGCCACATCAGCTTCAGACATGGCTGTGACAGCCAACGTTAACGCATCCTGCACGATGAGCGTAACAAGCTTAGACTTTGGCATCTATGATCCTATTGTAGCCAACGCAACGCAAGATCTTACGGCTTCTGCCACGGTATCAACGACCTGCACTTTAGGTGCAATTGCGAGTGTTAAAATGGGTAATGGGCTCCACGCAACTACTAGCTTTGGCAGGAGTCGCATAGCTTTTTCACGGGACTATAGTCGCCACATGTCAAATGTAGGAAGTGATAGTAAGCTGAAGTATGAGCTTTATACGAACGAAGGCCATACAGATGTATGGACTCAATTAGGAGGTCGAAGCGTTGTTGGTACTGGTACCTCTGATGACTTGACTGTTTATGGTAAAGTTTTTCAAAATCAGCAAGCTGCGGCGGCGGGAAGCTATAATGATACAGTCACTGTAACGGTGCTTTTCTAATGCTCGCGCGTGCAATAATCAAAGCAGCTTTCAGCATCATTCTTTTCGTAATGGGATCCAGTGTCGCAAACGCCGCTTCTTTTGGGGTGAGCCCTGTGCGTGTGACGCTATCCGAGAGCCAGCAGATGGGCGCACTCACCGTGCGCAACGACGGTACTGAGCCGGTGTCAATGCAACTGGAAGTGCTGAACTGGTCACAAGAGGCGGGCAAGGATGTTTTGACGCCCAGCCGCGAGCTGCTCGCCAACCCGCCCATTTTTACGGTGCCAGCTGGTGGCTCGCAGTTGGTCCGGGTTGGGCTGCGGCGGGCGCCCGATGCGCAGCGCGAGCTAACCTATCGCGTCATCCTGCAGGAATTGCCGCCCCCCCCCAATCCCAATTTTATGGGTACGCGGATGTTGATGCGCATCAGCCTGCCAGTGTTTGTTTTACCCGAGGTCGACGCTAAACCCGTGCTGCTGTGGCAGGCGGCTCGCACCCCGCAAGGCGCCCTCAAGATTAGCCTGACCAACAACGGTAATGCCCATATCCAAATCGCCAACTTCAAGTTGTCGCTGCCCGGGAGCCAGCAACCTTGGGTGACCAAAGAATCTGCTGAGTATGTGCTGCCCGGTCAGAGTCGCGACTGGACCCTGCCGGCTAACTCGGAAAACCCAGCTCCGCCGCTAGGCGTCACCTTACAGCTTTTTGCGCAGACGGATGTCGGTGACATTGAGGCCGAAGTATTGGTTGCGAATTGATGTGCACCAGGCAGGGATCGTTGCTCATAAGATTAATGCCAAAAAGTCTCTAAATGCACGCCTACTTCTGCTAACTATGCTGACGCTAACACCGTCTGCGGCGCTGGCGGAAGACACGGCGCTTGCTGTAGACGAAGTATTTCTGGCGGTGCTTATCAACCAGCAACCACAGGGCATCGTCTTTTTACTGCGCAGCGACGATCGTCTGTTCGCGGGGGCTCAAGATCTGCGGCGCTGGCGCTTGCGCTTGCCTGATACCGCCCCTCTTACCCACTACGGCGAAGACTTCTTCGCGCTTGATGCGCTGGCGGGCCTTTTGTACGCATTTGATGAATCTAGTCAAGCGCTGACGGTTCAAGCGCCCCCAAGCCTATTTGATGCCACGCGGCTAAAGGGAACGGTGACCAATTTCAGTGCGCCCACCCCGGCGTCGCCCGGCGGCTTTCTTAATTACGATGTGTCTGCCAATCATGCGCAAGGGCGAACAACGACCAGCGGGCTGCTGGAACTGGGCGGGTTCAGCGGCTGGGGTGCCGGCCAAACCCGTATTTTGGCACGAGATCTGGACGGGCATGCTAGCGCCATCCGTCTGGATACCACCTGGACGCGCGACCAGCCGATGCAGCTCGCCAGCCTGCGATTCGGCGACGCGATCAGCGGCACGAGCAGCTGGGGGGGAGCGGTGCGCTTCGGCGGCGTGCAGTGGTCGACTAATTTTTCTACCCAGCCTGGCTTTATTGCTTTCCCGCTACCCGGGGTGTCTGGCGAAGCGGCGCTGCCCTCCACAGTGGACCTTTATGTTAATAGTGCCTTGCGCATGAGCCGCGAAGTGCCCAGCGGGCCGTTCAGCATCCAGGATCTGCCGGTTACGACTGGCCAAGGGGATGCACGTTTGGTGGTACGCGATATTTTAGGGCGCGAGCAGGTCATCACACAGCCCTTCTATGCCACCCCCCGCCTGCTGAAGCCGGGCCTGCAAGAGTATTCTTACGAGTTAGGTTTTGTGCGCAGGAATTTTGGCAGCGACAGTAATAACTACGGCCGCCCCCTGGCGGTCGGCACGCACCGCTTAGGAATCACCAAGCACTTCACCGGAGAGCTCCACGGTGAGCTGCTCGGCCATCAGCAGACCTTAGGGCTGGGCGGCGTGTTGATGTTGCCTGCCGCTGGCGTATTATCTGGTTCCTTTGCTGCGAGCCATAGCGATAGAGGCGTGGGCGGATTACTGGAGCTTGGGTTTCAGCGTCAGGGCCGCTACGTTAGTTTCGGCGCCAACACACAGCTCGCCAGCCAGCGCTTCGAGAAGTTGGGGCTGCAGCCCGAAGCACTTGCGCCCCGGCAGATAAGCCAGATGTTTGTCAATCTGGCGACTACCGATTATGGCTCCTTCAGAGCGAACTACACGCAGCAGGCCTTCCGTGACCGGACTGGGAATAAGATACTGAGCGCGGGTTATAGCAGGAAGGTAGGGCGTCAAGGCAACCTGACCGCTTCTGTGACTAGGCTTCTCAGTGGGGACGCAAAGACGACCTTCAACCTGAGTTTCTCTTTGTCATTGGGCAATCGGACCAACGCCAGCATCAACACGTCGGCGCAACCAGGTCGCGAGCAGGCAGGTCTACAGGTGAGTCGCAGTGTGCCAGCAGGTAGCGGCTTGGGTTATCGTCTAGCTGCAGGAGTGGGCGATTCAGATCGCCGTGCGGCGGAGGTCAGTGCGCAAAATGGAATCGGTGCTTATAACTTGGCGGTAGATCAGTTCCAGGGTCAGACGGCCTTCCGCGGCAGTGCCAGCGGTGGCGTGGCGTTTCTCGGAGGTAGCGCCTTCTTGAGCCAGCGTATTACCGACAGCTTCGCCGTGGTGCAGGTGCCCGACTATTCCGGCGTGGGCATCTACGCAGACAACCAACTGGTTGCGCGCACTGACGCCGACGGCAATGCGTTGTTGCCAAGGGTACGCCCGTACCAAAAGAACACAGTACGCATTGAACAGGCTGATTTACCGCTCGATGTAAAGATCGACGCGGTTCAGCTGGACGCCGTGCCGTATTTCCGCAGTGGCCTGCTACTGAGGTTTCCGGTTAAGCGCTCGCGCGGAGCGCTGCTCACCGTGGTGCTGGAAAACGGGGAACCTTTACCAACGGGCGCGCAAGCGCGCATAGTTGGAGATAACGTTGAAGAAAATGAAGTCTTCCCCATCGGCTTGAGGGGCGAGGTTTATCTGACCGGGCTGGCGGCGCGCAATCGACTGAGAGTCACTTGGCTAGATCAGCGTTGCGAGTTCATATTGCCTTACCCTGAGTCGACCGACCCGCTGCCTTATCTAGGATCTTATACTTGCACTAGAGTAGAACCATGACAATATTTATCAGTTTTAAATCTAGTGTCCGCCGCATATGTCAACCAGCGAGCTCTGTAGCGTCAAGTACCCTTGCGGGCACCTGTAAGTGTGACGTTTTGGCGCCCTGGCTGACTGCATTGGCCTTTACGCTAACAGCGCAGCAGGGTCATGCATGCACCCTTAACGTCACAGGGGTGAACTTCGGAAGTTATGATGTGTTCAGTAATTCAGCGCTTGATACCACCGGTAATATTGACGTGAACTGCCCTCGCGGCGTCGGGTATTCCATGGCGCTCACCGCGGGCGGGGGGACCCATACACAGCGCGTCATGGACAGCGGCGGCCACAGGCTCAACTACAACCTTTATACCGCCGCTAACCGCGCCGTCGTGTGGGGCGACGCAACCAGCGGCACCGTTACAGTAAACGGCACCGGTATTGGTGTGAATGTAAATTACGGGGTTTACGGACGTATCCCCGCTCTCCAGAACGTACACGCGGGCAGCTACAGCGACATCATCATCGTGGAGCTAACTTTTTGACAAAAGATACGTGAAAAAGTGCGCACGGGAAACGGACAAACCTACGCTACAAGAGATGCAGCTAGGAGTGATATATTTGATTACATTGAAATGCTTTATAACAGCAAACGCCGGCGTTGGCGTAGTTAATAGTCTCAACAGTCTGACCATAAGAACCCCCTGCAAACCCAATAAGCAGTAGAGTGAATAATGCAGAGATGAGTAGTTTCATAGGGTTGTTCTCAGAGATACCTAGCCGTTCGTACACAATAGTATGTATACGGGTTCAATGGAACCATCCTGACTTATCGGGGTGTACCCCCTAGGGTGAGGGCTGATTAGGTTTGGGGAAATGGATAGGCTATTAGTTAGCAGTCAGCTCCTTAAAGCTGTCCAACTTCAGAATCAAGTTGAGGGGATCAATTAAGCTCCATGTGGTTTCGAGGACACTAGCATCAGTCTGAATAATGTCTGTATACACACCAGTCGTCGTTTCAAATTTACCGCTGCAATCAGGAGTTTGGCCGTCCTCATTAAGTGCACTAAAAGCGTTGAATTCTCTAAACTTTGCAATCTTCAACGTAACCCCAGTGAGAGAGGGTACGAGTTCTAACCCCACATCAAACTGACTAATGCCGTCGGCTAAATTCTGCAGTCCTTCGGTAACTACTCTTAGACAAGTATAGATTTTTGCTTCGCTCGCATCGAAGACGCCGATATTATTAAACGCTAGTCCAAAAGATGAATCAGGTGTTACCCCGCTGTAAGGCGAGGGCCATTCTTCCGTAGGTTTATTGGCGAGAGATGCAACAGTAATAGTTGCTGTTGTTGTTGAACTTTCACCGTCGTCATCAGTCGCCTTAAAGGTGACAACTGTTGAGCCATTCGGTAATGAAAGAATGGCGCTTAAACCAGTAGCCACTTCTATCCCATCTATCAACCACTGAGTAGCTGCAATCGTACCATCGTCGGTCGCATTAGCCTTGACGCTGACTGATTCCCCAGCAGCACTGTCGGTGTCAGAGAGAGCCTTATCTCCACCGATAATAGAAACAGTTGGAGGACTAACCAGGGCCGATAGGGTAGCCGGTGAGGTAAGGAAAGTATCCACCTGATCAAAAGTGATGGTTGCTTTACCTTGAGTTGCTTCCCAAAAATTTAGAGGTAAGGCCGGGGTAAGCAGCGAGAGTTTTATCGACTTTGAGTACCCAGTTCCTTGCAACTGGAATCTATGAAGTTCTTGATCAATATAACCCCATTCATTAGGTTTCAACTTCTCCTCGGAGACAACAACATACATACTTCTGAAGTTTTTTTGAGACTCTAGATGTGAAGGACTTCTTATACCCGCATCGGCAATTATTTCTTCCATCGTCAGAGAATGAATAGTTGAGGCCTCGAAAGTCCCATTAGATATATCTTCCCATTTAAAATCCTGAGCTATTTTTATTTCTTGCCCGACTTCGTCAGCTCCAATTAGACCCATCATATAGAGTTCAAAATTACTGTAAGAAAATGAATTATTTGAGACTCCAGAATTTCCATTCACAAGCCCATCAAATTTTTTGGTATTATTAGGGCCCTTAGCTTGATACGACCCATTACTAAGCGCTTGAAGTGACCCGTGTTTCCATCCCCCAAGTTGACCGCCAATATTTGTCCAACCCCAATGGTCTGGACAAACTAGTTCCGGATCGCCACGGTATCCATCAAGTATTTCTAATTTTGATGCCCACGTGTGCATCAATTCATGAAGACTAGGACCCATGGTTATACCATTTAGATGAGGATAATAATGGACAGACTTTAATTTCCCATTGCTTCCGTAATCATCTGAATAATCGAATAGTTCTTCCGCAATTCCAGTGACATCATTTTTAACGCTATAGGAAGTCCCATATGTACCACCATTATTTTCAACACAAGGGAAAATTTTTGAGCAGCCAGAAGCGATCATAATAAAATCAAACTCATCTTCAAAATGTTTAAAAAGTATATTTGTTATTAATTTGACAGTGCTTGAAGCAAGTCTCGATCCATTTCCTCCCCGCTGAATATCTCTAAATTCATTTTGATATTTTGAATTAGATACTAAATTAACTACCCTTCCGCTTCCTAAAATCGATATCGAATAATCAGCCGTTTCAATGGTTTTTATTTTAGCTGGCGATCCTGCGTCTTTATCTATCGCATCATCAATACCATCCCTATCGACATCGTCTATAAAATGATTGTTATGATCTATATAGCGAGTTCCTTGGTCGATTAAAACTTCCCGCTTTTCCCACTCCCTTGGGATCGATCCAGTGAATGAGTTCTCACCCCAGAGATCAAGATAAGTAAGATTCTTGATTCCGCCAAGTTCGTTAGGGATTTCTCCACTTAGGTTATTATCACGAACAGTAAAAGTAGTGAGATATACCAGATTACCTAGCTCAGCAGGGATGCTTCCGCTGAGGGAATTACCACCAATATTAAAGAAGGTTAAGTTTTTCAGATTGCCCAGCTCAGAAGGGATAGTTCCGCTGAGAGAATTATTTCCCAAATTCAGGGAGGTAAGATTTGAAAGATTTCCTAGCTCACTAGGAATAGTGCCGTTTAATCCGTTTGTCCAAAACCAGAGTCGGGATACTGATCCATTCGTGCAAGTAACCCCAGACCAACTACATTCAGTCCCAACAGCTCCCATCCAACCAGTATTATCCGTCCAGTTAGCACCGTCGGTGGAATTATATAGTGTGACTAAGGCATCACGCTCAATCTGTGGAACCTGCGCATAGGAAGGCCCTGCTAGTGAGAACAATAGAAGAGATAGAGCTGTGTGGACGAGTGGCTTAATAGTCAATTCCAATGTTACCTAACAGGTCATCCAGAATAGTATGTATACCGGTGCAATGGAACCATTCTGACTTATCGGGGTGTACCCCCTAGGGTGGGGTGCTGGCGGGACGGTTGCTAGGAAACAGAGGTGGGTGCAGCTATCCAAGGCTGAAGAGCCAGTGGATGCGCATTGGTCTGTAACGGTTGTGTGGGCTGATTAAGACTTCGGTCCTAATGTGAGCCTAGCCAGAAACAACATACTCAACGCCTGTTTGTGCCAGCCCTACCAGATCAATCGATGTAGTATTCAAGCTATGATCAGCAGCAACTATGGCTAGACCGGCTGCAGTATAGGTACCATTATCAATGAGAGCCGAATACTGACTGATATTATCGGCTGGCGTAGGTGGTCCGATCAGATTACCCCAAATCATTTCAACCACTGATAATGAGCTTGCATTAGGCCCCAAAACCACGTCAAGTGCAGTCTGCATTAGCTGTTCATAGGTCATTCCGTCGTCAAGAAGCTTTAATCCTGCACCAACATATGTTTTATTTGTCGCTTGATCTTTTCCAAGAAGTAGCCCTACCAGTTTAATTGTCTTCCCTGCGTTACCATCAAGGTCTAGAGCTATGTGCTTGTCATTAAACTTAAGGCGTTCAATGTTACTGAGAGTATCTTTATCAGTTCCCGAAGCAATATTCCAAAAAGTACCCGACTTAACCAAAGAAACATCTGTAAAATTTTCCGTGTAAACAGCCTGATCAATACCCGCATCACCATCTATGGTATCTCCGCCTAACCCTCCCGTAATCACATTGTTAGAGGAATTCCCAATGATCACATCCGCACCAGAACCGGTGATTACATTCTCAATAACAGCACCAAAAGCAATGCTAAAGTTATTTTTTAAAAACCAGCCGTTAAAAGGAATAGTACTGTAAGAACCGTCTGTAAGATTGATTGTGCTACTCTCTGAAAAGTTACTAAAGTTTAAAGTATCAGTGCCGCCTCCATCCCATATGAGTTTTATCTCAGGAATATTAGGATCAAAAGTATAAGTTGTATTTCCACTGTTGAATTTTGTATTTGGACCATACAGGTATTGCAATGCCGCTACATCATATGCCATTGGCGTGGAGGGTATTGCATACGACTTTTCATCTATAATTTTTATAGAAGCGCCATCAACAGAAAACTCACCTGCCATAACTGTGTACTCTCGAGAATTTTTATCTTCAGGAAAAGGTATGTCAGGATTATCGTTAGGATGTTCAACACCAAGCGCATGAAATATCTCATGATACATAACGGTCAAATCTCCAATAGGAGTTTGAGAACCAATACTTTGTGAGTTTTCGGCGATAGCTACAAGCCCAGTTGAAAAATCTGATTTCGCATAACTTTTATTGAACCAAATGTCTCCTCCTCGCGGGTCACTAAACGGAGGATCTGCTGTTGCTACAACGCCTGGTATAAAGTTCCCCTGCTCATCAGTAATCGTATTTATAGCAAGCCTAATAGTTCCAACTTTTTCTTCAGTCTCAATAACTTCTACAAAAGCTACATTGATGTATTTCTCAATTTCCTTAAACGCTGCACGAGTGTCTTCTTGTTGTTTCGAACTAAAGGGTATCGGGGAAATTTCACCGACGTCATCCTGATAAGCATATCCTGCTAAAGAATTACTGCCCGTCGGAAAACTATATGAAATCACTGTTTTGGATTGATCCATTACTCCTTCCGAAAGAAACGAGTCGCTCATCCATTTGATAGGAGCGCCTTCTCTTTTATTGAGTAGTGAATCTATATATATTATTCCGGAAAGGTTTTTTAATTCAATTTCTTGCCCCGACTCCGAGTATGTTTGCTTGTTAATTTTTGAAGGCACTTATTTCTCCAGCTTAAAGGTTCTGTATATTTCTGTTCATGTTCGACTAAAACTAAAAGAAAGCCAAAAAGCCAATCTAAGTTGACCTTTTAGTAGGTAGGTTAGTAGGTAGGTTAGTAGGTAGGTTAGTAGGTAGAATTGATTATTTAACCTAAGTTCTTGATTTTATTACTTGTTCGATACCGCCCACTGGTACCATTGCAATAAACTAGCTATCCGACTGCTTTTTATAAACACCATTCTTCATATTATTGAACTAGTTCAGAATGGCTCATGCTGTTTACCCGCTCAATTATCTTGGCATAGGCTTTTGTTGTAGCAGCAAGACTAGCCGCAGGGATCTCCTCAGTTGCTTCAATATTGGTATGCAGTAATATGCCACATGCATCAACACAATTGAAGGCACAAGGTCGACGATAGTTCTAATAATAAAATCCTGTTTAGCGTAACGCATTAGTTAGCTATGTTGATCTCGGTTCCGCCAGCAGGAAGCTCCAACGTCATGCCATCCTCGGCCAGATGCCAGTTGAGATTTCCGCTTTCCTCAATGCCCTCCTCAATGCCCTCGGTGAAGGTCTCTAGAAATTCCGGCATACCTGCCTGTGTAAGATGGCTCAGCACCAGCATCCCCACACCCGCCGATTGGGCCAATTCTGCGGCTTCTCTGGGTTCGGTATGATAGGTTACTGTGTCAGCCAGCATTGCAGCACCTCTTGGGTTTATTCTGCTCGCTCTTCGGGAAGCCGAAATCTGCATGGCATTGCTCTGCGCCTCATGGATGAGTACATCGGCGCCATTAGCGGCCGCACCCAGTGGCGGCCAGGCTATGGTGTCACCGCTAATCACCACAGAGCGGCCCTTGTAATCAAACCGATAACCGAAAGCTGGGCTGACCGGATCATGGGCTACGCGGATTGCCGTGATGCTCAGTTCACCAACTTTTAAGGCCAGCGCCGTTCCAGCAGGGTCCGGAATTTCGACGACTTTCGACCGAATCTCTGCAGCATCCAGCGGGAACTTGTTATCTTCTTGTTCATGATGCGCTTTACGGAATACCCGGTCTCGTTCGTAGACGAGGTTGAATCCATCGGCCAGATTGTCCACACCATCCGGCCCGATCACCGTCAATGGCTCGACCCGCCCATTGATCCAGCTCTGTTCAGCCGCCTCACCCACACCAGCAATATGATCGCTGTGCAGGTGAGTGATGAAGATCGCCTTCAAACTAGTTACCGGTGCTCGCATTCCACGCAGAGTATTCCAACCGCCAACTCCATTATCGATCAGATAAAGTGAATCACCCGCCTGAATCGCCGTGCAAGGCTGGGCACGACCAGAACTCGCAAGGGGCCCGCCAGTGCCACAGAAGAAAACCTTGAGACCATCAAAGCTTTGCGCGTGAGCCGTAAATGGGCTGACAATAGACATCAGGGCCAAAATCAGAACTGAGCTAGCTAATTTACGTGCATTATTTTTCATTTATACTCCTTCGTAAGTAGGCGCCGCAAATGGCTGATTACCAGACCCGTTCCTGTAATATCCGCGACCACTGCTAAATCGCATCACATCCGAGATTGTAGCGAGGAATACGCCGAGACAATAACGACAAGTCCCGGACTTGTTTTAGGGATTCTAGCTAGAAACGTTTGTGGTCGACACGAGCAAATTAAGCATCCCCTCCAATCTTACTGAATAATAAAGGGGACGGATTTATTTTCCTGATTTGATACAACCGCTAAATAAAATTTATTTATTCTCTTTTTACTTAGAGAGTGAATATTTTCGCAAAGCCATGCCTGCTGTGAGTGAGCCATAGATATTTCCATCACTGTCCGCAACCACACCCTCCTGACTCCCGCTCGCATCGGGGTCCTGAATAAACAACATCACACTGCCATCTCTCACATTCCCGACGCGAATACCTTCTTCAAAACCGGGATTAGATTGTGCTGTGTTTGAAGATGAGGAATCCGCGACATACAGCAGGTCATTGTCATCGATGAACATTCCGCTGGGTCGACCGAATTGTTTCCACTCGTCGAGAAAGTTACCCAACTCATCAAAAATAAGTACTCGATCGTTACCACGATCACCAACAAATAATCTGCCAGCGGAGTCCATAGCTAGTGCATGAGGCGTATGGAACTGATTCGGCCCCTCGCCAAATGATCCCCAAGTCATGAGATAGTCGCCATGAGAGTCAAACTTCACGATGCGAGCGTTTGATCTAGGCCCATGTCCGTCACCGACAAAGATGTCGCCACCCGGCGCTACGAGCACTGCCGATGGCATATTGAATGTGTCTGGACCGTCGCCAGGAATACCGGGACTACCCAGGGTCATGAGCAATTCGCCTTCAGGACTGAACTTGAAGACCTGATGCCCCTTGGCCTCGCTAACAGTATCGATGTCACGTGAGCCAACATCATCTGTTACCCAAACATTGCCACCTCTGTCTACAGTCAAACCATGAGGACGCTGAAACAGGTCTTCACCGAAACTGAGAAGGTGATTGCCCTGCCGGTCGAATTTCATAATTGGGGCAAGATCTGAACCTCGGCAATCTTGGGCACCGCAGCGATCAAAGACCCAGAATGCCGAACCATCCGGGTGAATTCCCAGGCCGGAGGTGGCACCGACTGACCTTCCCGGTGGCAGTTTGAAGAAAGCCTCGTCGATGCTGTAGTCATCGCTGGGGGTGAAACGGGCATCCGTGACCTGAGAGAATGCAATAACAGAAGAAAACAGCGAAAATATAACCGCTACACTCTGATGGACTTGGGAATTGTTCAGTTTTGGCATAATTGAAATGCTCGGTTCACGCTGATAAAAGGCTGTATTATTGCACACGTACTACACCTACACTCCCTTCGACTTCGATTGTAGTTCCCCATTGATCTGACAGGCGTGCAACACGTTCCAAAATTAGTTGAGCATGACTCTCTTTGGCAATGCGCGGAATGCCAAGCTTTGAGTCAGGACCGTTTATTCCTAACTCTATTGGGTAAAGGCGCACCTCTTTTAGAACACCGTCTTCATAATGGCTGATTGCAACCACGCTTTCCAAAGACTGACTGGAACCGCCGAAATTTCGGGAAAACTGCTGCATTCTTCTTTGTGGGTCTACATCGGCAGCACCGACAACCAGCTCCAATTCCCACTGTGCTTCCCGAAAAAATTCACCCAGACCATAGAAGATTGGCTTACCTTCGTAAATTTCAATGCCGCGTAGTGTTTGCACTCCCGTGCCAACAAAGGCATCGGCCCCTGCATCAATAGCCTGATGGGCCAGGTCCACATAGAACTGCGGAGGGCGCGTGCTCAAATGCTGAAACTCCACGACCGACTCACTCTGATGAATGTGAGCGGCGGCAGTAACGAAATCCCCAAGCTGGCGGGCATTGCGGATATTCCTGAGCATGCGATCCACGTCATTGCCATTCAAGGTATACGCAACTGAGCCTGGAATTTCATCGCCCTGAGTTACTCGATACCTGGGGTCATTCCGTCCGGAACTCGAGGCAGGAATGCTTATACCCGTATCGGGCGAAGCACTGGCTACGGGGCGCGGATTGTCATAGTTGTCTCGGTGTTCCAGAAATCCCTGTCGAACTTGCAGCAGTGCATCGTACTGCTGCTGGGATACTAAAATAGTCTCTCTATAGTTGAGCATGTTGAGACCGGGTCTTCCTCCCAGATTTCCTTTGCGAGATGTTGCCGCGAGTCGATAGTGTTCTGGAAAGATGGGGGCATGGGCGCCAACTAACGCTGCGCGCCCCTTTGCCAATTCGAGAAAAGCCGGTGCGGCCGCTTCTTGTAGGTTTCTACCGCTGCCCGCATGAATTATGCCTGCTTGGTCCAGCAAAGCGTTCGTTGAAAACATGCCCTCGAACTCAGAATCAAGGAGATGATTCTGAGCGCGATTGACCATGTCGAACCCCATCAATTTGAGATCTGCTGCGACCTTATGGCTACCGACAAAACCATTGAGGGGGCCATCGAATTCTCGCAGATTCGCCAACTCCCCCTCCATGTTTGCCACTGCAAGATCGGCACTTCTTATCAATTCAAAAACTGCCTGTACTTCTGGGTCGGCGAGCCGGGATGCGGGACGGCGTATCATCAAGTCACCAACACTTGCGAGAACGAATTCTCCCGGCATGGTCATTGCCCGATCCCTATCGGCAAGCGGCGGCAAATCAGTCTGGGCTGATAGGTTGACTGAAAGGCCACTCGATACTGCTAAAACAAGTGTAACTATATGCGATGCGACTCGGCCTGGCCGTCTCTGTAATTTATTAGCTTTCATAAAGTTCCCGGGGTGCAATTTCAGACACCTATTTATTGCTTTGTCTGGTCTTATCTCTGCCTAGTAGCAGTAGCGCAAGAAGAAAACAATTCGGTACGAACTTCCACCCCCTTTTCTGCCAGCCGCGCCTGATCTGTACATGACACATTAGTATGTCTCAGCTCGACGATATCTCCAGGCCCGATACCCGGGTTTTCAAACAGCGCTTGAATAGTAGTTAAATCAGGATTGAAGCGAAGATCAAGCTGCATCAGGTTCGTCAAGCCACTCAGTGGCGTTATATCGGTTATGTCATTGCCAGTAAGTTCTAGATACTCGAGAGTGATGAGTCCGCGCAATGAGCTGAGATCGGCGAACGAGTTGGCCGCTAGTCGCAGTTCAATCAGTGATGTCAAACCACTCAACGGTGTCAGATCGCTTATATCCTGAGTATGAATATTAAGATCCACTAGCTTGGTTAGTTTCGCCAGAGGACTAATATCGGTAACGGCATTTGTAAAAAGCAATCCTGTCGCCCCCATATGCGTCCTAGGTTTTTGCCCACCTATGAAGTCGCCGTGACGATGCATGCGAAGTACTCGCAATTCTGTAAGCTTACTCAGAGCACTGATATCGCTTAAAGGGTTTTCGGCGATACGCAGATCAACCAGTTTGGTCAAATCCCGGAAGGGGCTGATGTCAGAAATCCAGTTTGTATGAAGGTTCAAATGCGTCAATTCGGTAAGTTCATCTAAAGGGCTAATGTCGGAGAGGCCTCGATTTGATAGATTGAGGTTAGTTAAACCTTTGAGGTTTTGTATTCCGGAAAGGTCATGAAATATGTGTTCCGGGTCAACCCATTCAGGAGATCCTGAAACCGATCTTCTCGCTCCTCCACCGGGGGCACGCAACGTCGCTAATCGCGCGGCTCGACCGCAGCTTAAAGTTTCTTGTGGCCCAAGTGACAAAGCCTCGCGCACCTCTTCCTCCAAAACTGCATCGGCAAAAGTCACAATGTCGGAGGAAGCATGATCTCGACAGTTATCAGTGGGCTGCAAAACTTGCTGAGCCCAAGCCCCGGAACAAAGAAGAACCGACAGTACAATTAAATACATTTGCTTAGAAAGCTGGCTCATATTGCGGTTCCTTTCATAGATATAGTTAGTTCTTGTCTATATTTCATATTTCAATTATATAAAGACATTGCAGCAACCTCGAAAAAATTACTGATTCATTTTTGAAATCACCCCTATTCTGGTGTCGGGATTAGCATCATCACCTGGGTCATGAAAGAAGCCCGCTGCTACGCTAACCGAAATTGCTGGACTGGTCTCAGCGACACAGGCAATGACATGATTATCCGGGTCATCATCAGCGAGGATGTGAGGATGCACGGAATTACCGTCACTAAGAAGAATCGATATAGCTGTTCGCTGAGCCTCGGCAAGATCAGCACCCTGTGGTCCAGAAACACCGCCTTCCCAAGTTAGCTGAACTGCTTGTGCGGTATCGATTGGACATTCCCCTTTAAGCCCTAAAGTATTGGGAGCAAAGCGCTCGGCAAGCACCAGGCTGGGTCCAAATGCGAGGGGCGTCACCTTTTCTATTTTCAAACCGACCAGTGAATTCCCATCGACATCTTCGAGTTGTTCCACAATCTCAACACTGAGCGGCAGTGAATCGTCGACACTAAAAGGTCCAATAAGAAGCACCGTGCGCTTCTCGAGCGTCTCTAAAGCAGGTCGCAAAGTCGCACATAGTGGAGTAACAATCTCACCGGAGGTGGTCTCAACTGCAAAGGCAGCTGCAGAAACTGATGCACTATTTATTTGAACAGAAAAGGTAACGGGCATTCCATCCTGACCACCAGCAGGCGGCATTCCACATAGTCGAGTTGCTCGTGGCGGTAAGGGATCAAGCCCGTGATACGCTGATAGAATGCGCATCTCTTTCTCACTTTCCGCTATTTCCCCCTGCGCTTCAGCAGCAACGAAAAAGCAGAATAAGAATAGTGTTGTGGATAATTTCATTAGTTATCTCGTTACATTGTTCGGCTGTGGATGTGCACTTAAAAAACCAGTGAATCAAGGCTCGTAACTGTAAATCCTTAATCGTCCCGGCACATCTGAACCGGAGATCGCCACCGCAAGATACTGTACGCCGTCGATAGCGTAGGTCATTGGGCTTCCAGTCTGTTGCGCTGGCATGGATAGGCTGCCTAGTTGTCTGCCGGTAAGTTTGTCATAGGCTCGCAGCAAGGCTTCCTGCTCGCCATTAGCGTTTGTATAGCTGCCACCGTCGCCGGCTATAAGGAGTGTTTTGGTTACTAAAACACCTACACGCCCAGCTTGCCCGGTACGGGGAATATCTAGGCCGGCCAGTGCAGGATGATTGCGAATAGAATCCGGAGTCTCACCATGCACAACATCCCAAAGCTTTTCACCCTCGTTCAAGTCCAGTGCCACGATCTGTCCGTAAGGTGGTTTAATTAATGGCAAACCCTCCACATTCAATCGCGGCGCAGTTCTCAATTGCAGATTAATATAGTCCATGTCTGAGCGGTCCGGACGATTACTCATAGACATTCGGCCCACATCAGACTTGCTAAAAATATACATGATGCCGGATTCAGGATCGACTGCGCCTCCAGGCCAGTTGGCCCCACCGGTTTGTGAGGGCATGAACAGTGTGCCGAACGTACCATCGTCGGCTTCCGCCAGAGACGGAGGCATATATATGTCGCCGTAGCGGTACCGAGACAGTATCTCTCGTGCCTTGGCTTTCAGCTGCGGTGTGAAATCAATTAACTCATCGTCGTTGAGCCCTTGGCGAGCGAACGGTGGAGGTCTCACAGGAATGGGCTGAGTGGGAGAAAGTCGCTCACCCGGTATATCGGATGCGGGTACTGGCACTTCTTCTATTTCAAACAGAGGCTTTCCGGTCCCTCGGTCGAAGACGAAGGTGAACCCCTGTTTAACTGTTTGCACTAAGGCGGCTCTGATTTTTCCATTGATCGTCAAGTCAAGAAGCATTGGCGCAGACGGAATATCCCAATCCCACACGTCATGATGAGTAGTTTGAAAATGCCACTTTCGCTCACCCGTTGCGAGATCAAGCGCCACCACGCTGTTAGTAAAAAGATTGTCTCCATGTCGATGACCACCATAGGAATCCCCTGTGGCGGTTTCAGTAGGCAGATATACTGCATTAAGCACGGGATCGATAGTCATCTGAGCCCAGGCGCCACCATAACCCGTATAAGTCCAGGAATTATTCAGCCAGGTATCATTTCCATATTCACCACCCTGAGGAATACTGTGAAAAATCCAAAGCCTCTTGCCTGTTCGCGCATCGTAGCCACGCACATGGCCCTTCGGTTTTTCTCGGCTAGTTGGCATTCTGCCAGCTCGAAACGCCGATCCGATAACGACGACGCCATTGGCAACTATAGGAGCGGCATGCAACCCTACTTCACCTGTTTTGGGGTCCAACTCCTGATCGAACTCTTGTTTTAAATCTACAATACCATCGAGCCCAAAATCCTCAATGCGTTCTCCGCTTGCCGCATCCAGTGCTATCATCTGGTAGCCAGGTGTCACATAAATGATTCGGCCCTTGTCACTGCCATCATTCCACCATGCCAGTCCTCTGCCTGACAATCGACGGGGAGCGTTAGACGCGCGCTCTCCCTCATCAAGGCGAGACACCCAGAGAATCTCTCCGCTCTGCGCATCCAAAGCAACAATAGCTCGCCTGCTTCCAGCGGTGGTATAAATTGTTCGATTTACCATCAATGGTGTTGATTGAAAATTGAACTCAGGGCTAGACCCGAAATTACTCGTGTCGAATTCCCAAGCTATCTCTAGTTGGTTGAAATTTTCACCATTAATTATGTCCAACGGAGAATATCGGGTGCTCGCTAGGTCGCCTCCATAGGTGCGCCACTCCTGGTCCTGAGCTTGTGAGTGATTCATCGTGCTTATTGACAAGAAAATGAATAAGAACATTAGCAGAAGTGTATGTGCTTTCTTGTGGAGGCTGAGAGTGATAATCATGATTATTCTCGTCTAATAATTCTTTTTTATATTTTCAAATCAAATCATATCTGCTCGTTCATATAACGCAAACTACACCGGCTTGTTTCGGTGTTTGTGTCCATTCCATGGCCGCTGCGCCAAATTCCATAACGCGTGAATCAGCGCTTCATCATGAAGCCTAATTTTAGGCATGCCAGTAGTAGCGCAAAAACCTGTGTCAAACGCTAAATTCCATTGTTTGTCTTTGTCAGTCTAGCGGATCATAGCCACTTCTTATTACATCAAGAACCGTAGCGAAGAAAACGGCGAGACAGTGACGACAAGTCGCTGACTTGTCTTACAGATTCCAGCTAGAAAGAGTGTACTCTAGAAAAAAGAAGTAACCTAAGCACCCCTTACAAGCACATTAGAGAACAAGCCCCTGGAGAGGTAATGCAAATGAAACATACCAAATTATTAGTCGCGGCTGCTGCACTGCTTGGACTGCAGGGCGTATTCGCCCAGGAGCAGTTCACCTACAACGAGCACGTGGCCCAAATTATCAATGAGAATTGTGTGGTATGTCACCAGGAAGGCGGCATCGGCCCTATGCAGCTCACCAATTTCGACCAAGTGCGCCCCTGGGCTCCGCTGATTCAGCTAAAGGTAGCCAATCGTGAAATGCCACCCTATGCCTATGATCACGGCATCGGCATTCAGGATCTGGTTGGCGACTGGCGTATGCAGCAGGATGAAATCGATACCATAGTGGCCTGGGTGAATGCTGGCTCTCCTCGTGGAAATATTGACACAACTGCAGCTTTTGCTCAGGTGAAAACCCCAAGCCAATGGAACTTCGAAGCCGAACTTGGCTCGCCGGACCTGGTCGTGCCTTCATCCTCCTATGATGTCCCCGCCAATGGTAATGACCTGTGGATAAGGGAGATTGTTGACCCCAGAGTAACAGCGGCAGTTGTAGGGCGCTGCATTAAGGCAGTTCAGGTGAAACCTCGCGGAGATGCAGCGGCGGTAGTGCACCACGCAAATTCCATCATCTTTATCGAAGACGAATACGGTGAGCTTCGCCGAAATGGCATGCTCACTGAATACGCCATGGGCAAATGGGGCGAGAAAGTGCCTGACGATGTTTGTCGTACCCTGCCCCCCGGCGCACAGATTCAATGGAATATTCATAATTTCCCAGGTGGCGTCGGTGCGACTGCCCGGGGCGAGATTATCGAGGACGTCGTGGTTGAAATCGGCCTGTGGTTCCACAACGAAGATTTCAGCGAACAGGAAGGCGTCTACCGACAGGACCTAACGAGCTATCAGATCGAGCAACAGGGCGATCTTGTGATTCCACCCAACGGCTATCAAATGACCCAGGGATTTCACTCCTTTGACCATCCTGTGCGTATCGATAGTTATCAGCCCCACGGTCACCTGCGCATGAATGCCGCCTCGCTAGAAATTTTCTATCCGGAAACCGGCCGTACGGAGCCGGTCAGTCAGATCTCCAAATGGTCCGCCACCTGGCATCACAACCATATCTACGATCCCGAAGCGGCACCGCTGCTGCCAGCCGGCGCGGTTCTGGTACTAAAGCAGTGGTATGACAACACCGCTAACAACCCCTACAACCCGGATCCTGATATGTGGGTGGTGGGTGGTAGCCGCACCGGCGATGAAATGACTCACGCCTGGATCGCCATTACGCACCTAGACGATAAAGGCTATGACAAACTGGTAACCGAAAGAGAAGCCAAACAGAAACGCTCTCTAGCAGGCAGTGACTGATAAAGAAAGCTAAGCAATAATTGCGAAAGAAACACTGGTAATAAAAGTCACCGGGGAAGTTCGTGCACTACATAAAATTTTAGAATCATCGATTAATAGCCAATCGAAGTAATGTAGGTATTGTCGAAGTATGGAATGTGATATTTGCGCAACACAGAAATGTAGTCCCAGTAGATGCTTTTCCCGGAGCCCTCCTCCAGATAATCCTCCATTCGCTCTGTTGCTAATTTGGCGACATGTTTAGAACGCTTACTTGGTATGGGAATATTATGAAGAGCAGCATACTCATATTGAGCACTTATCTGAGTCGCTTTTACTATAGCCTTGTCTTTATCGGCTTTTTAGGTGGATTTAGATATCCATTTTTCGCTGATAACAAGCTGCGCATGCCAGCGTTTACTGCTGTCTTGTTTACAGATGTATAGTTGCTAAGTAATGTCGTGCCGATTCACTTGTTGTGGCATAACATGCAAGGTCGGTATTTGGCGTGTTCCGAAGCTGGTAAAGAAGAGCACAATATACTGATTATTAACAAGTATTATAGACACACTGAATCCAAAATCCGGTTCCTTCACAGGAGTGGCGGCTCAAGTCCGCTCACCGGGGCCTTTTTAGGCTTTTTTAATTACAAATAGCTTAAGTTCTTAACATAATAGCCAATATTGATTAAGTAAGGTTACGAAACTTAACAATCTAGACTTTGTGATTAGCAGATCCTTGGTCGGACAATTTAAACAGCCACAGGAGATGCTAATTCATGAGTTTTGACGAAGAAGACAGCAAATACACAAGTGATAAAAATGACGACGATAAAGCTAAGACATTTTTCGGGTTTGAAGTTGGTGATTCGGTAACCTACGGTGTTGTTATAGTGCTGACGATCATATTTATTTATCAGGTTTCTGGAGCGACAGCGGTTCTTTAGCTAAGGCTCAAGCTTTCTTTATAGATAGCGCCTCATAAAATTTTTCCCCACTTTTCCACATTAACGGCATTGCAAATGATTCTTTTGCGAGAGGTCTTCTCTGTGCCTGTTCAGTTTTTGCCTAGCGTGTTAGATTACGCCTCCTAAAATTTACTCTGAAAACTCACTCAAAGAGTGAGCCCAACCCCGAAGGAATCGGTATGCCCAAATACAAAATAGCTCTTTTAGACGGTGATGGTATCGGTCCGGAAATCATGGCCGAAGCAGTCAAGGTATTAGATTTAGTCGCCGAACGTAATGACTTAGAATTTGAGCTAGTCCATGGATCCTTTGGCGCTAGTGCCTATTTTGAACATGGCCATGCATTCCCTGACGCTACAAAAGCACTCTGCGATGAGGCTGATGCCATTTTAAAAGGGCCCATTGGTCTTAGCCATGAAGAGTCAAAGAAAATACCTATCGATATGCAGCCTGAGCGTGGCGCCCTGCTACCTCTCCGCCGGCGCTACAACACCTTCGCCAACATCCGGCCGGTATTTTTACCCAAAGAATTGGCCCATTTCTCTCCCTTGAAGTCCGAAATAATAGGAGATGGAGTCGATTTCATCATTATTCGTGAACTAGTGGGCGGCCTTTACTTCGGCAAGAAAGAAAGCGGCATCAACGCTGATGGCAAACGCTACGTAAGCGAAGCACTTGAATACGATGAAGATCAAATCGCCAACATCGCCAAGGTTGCCTTTGAAACTGCGCAGAAGCGTAAGAAGATCTTACATAACATTCACAAAAGTAATGTACTGAAGTCCAGCGTGCTTTGGAATGAAGTGATGAGTGAGGTGGGAGCTAATTATCCGGATGTGCAAGTCATACCAATTTTGGTCGACGCAGCAGCCACCTATTTATGCTTAAACCCAGGTCAGTTCGATGTCATGGTAATGGAAAACATGTTTGGAGACATCCTAAGCGACCAGTGTGGCGGCATCTTAGGCTCGCTAGGACTTATGCCATCAGCCTGTTTAGGCCCAGAAAAAGCTTACTATGAACCTTCTCATGGCTCTGCACCTGATATAGCTGGCCAGCGCATTGCAAACCCATACTCAATGATTGGCTCTGTCGCTATGATGCTTGAAATGAGTTTCAACATGGAACAAGAAGCTCGAAACGTATGGCAGGCTATGCAAAGTGTCTTTGGCCAGGGGTTTTCGACTCCTGACCTCTCTAAGCCAGGCAAAAATGTGAAGATGATCAGCACCGATGGCTTTGGTGACTTGGTTGTTGAAGAGCTAGCCAAACTTTAGATTGGCTAAGCTAAATCGGCTTTTGCGCGAAGCGCAGAGCCGATTTAAACTGACTTATACCTCAGCTAAACTAATCTGCCGTCTCGGCGACTTGATGAAGCAAAATATTAATCATCCGCATAGTCGACTTAACTGCCGCAAGGACTTGGTTAGCGTCCACGCCCCGAGTTTTGAACTCGTGCCCATTATCATTCCAACTGATTACACATTCAGTCAAGGCATCGGTTTTGCCTCCACGAGGGATATGCACTTCAAAATCCGTTAGGGTTGGCATTACAAAATCTTTTTCATGAAGTAATGTCGAAATAGCTGCCATAAACGCGTCGAACCCGCCATTTCCAGAGCCTGAGCTTTGCAATTGCTTCCCTTCTAATTCCACTCGAATACTAGCGGTACTATCAACATTGAGACCACTGTTAATGTAGCAGTTGAGCAAGGTGATATAGTGAATATCCTTGCTCTGCATCACATCCGCTATGATAAACGGCAAATCTTCTGCGGTGATGTTTTGCTTTGAATCCCCCAGCTGAACCACTCTTTTGAGAACCTTCGCCTGATCCTCTTCTGAAAGACTTATGCCTAACTCATCCAGATTATTAATCAGCGATGCTTTACCGCTCATTTTGCCAAGAGCATAGGTGCGCTTTCGAGCAAAACGCTCTGGGCCTAGATTGGTGACGTACAAGTCCCCTTTCATATCGCCATCAGCGTGGATACCCGCTGTTTGAGTAAAAACGTCCGCACCCACAATCGGAGTATTCGCTGCAATCCATTTGTCTGAAAAATTCTCTACCATTCGACTAAGAACAGTTATCCGTGACTCATCGATACTGAGAGTCATATCTAACTTATCGCGCAATGCCACCGCCACTTCGGCCAAAGATGCGTTACCCGCCCGCTCACCCAGACAATTGACAGTGCAATGAATCGTATCGATTCCAGCGGTGACTGCTGCGAGGGCATTTGCGGTAGCAAGGCCATAGTCATTATGGGGATGAAAATCGAACACCTGCTCAGGGAAACTACACATCATGTCAGTTAAGGCTGTGGTAACTTCTTGAGGTGACATCAACCCTAATGTGTCGGGCAGCAAATAGTGTCCTATACCTAAGTGCTTTGTCGCATTAACCAAACCGAACACATAATCCTTGCTGTCTTTATAACCATTAGACCAATCCTCTAAATACATATTGGCTCTTAGCCCTTGGGATTGCGCGTACTCAACAGTCCTAGCGATATCCGCAGAATGACTTTCTAGTGTTTTTCCTAATTGCTGCCGGCAATGCTTTTCACTGCCCTTCGCCAACAAATTAATTACTTTCCCACCGGCCTTCACAATCCAATCAACGCTTCGTTTGTAGTCCACAAAACCGAGCACTTCAATTCGATCAACGAATCCAACTTCAGATGCCCATGCGGTAATCTGCGCTACCGCCTTCTGCTCTCCTTCGGAAACGCAAGCCGATGCCACCTCAATACGGTCAACTTTAAGGGACTGCAACAACGCCCGAGCAATATTCACTTTTTCATTAGCTGAAAAAGAGACGCCCTGTGTTTGCTCACCATCTCTAAGAGTGGTGTCCAGTAAAGATATATGCCGCGGCTTTGCCGTACTCATTGCTCATCCTTTTAATATTGAATATGACGTCTAAAAAAATCTTAAAATCGTAAACGAGATCGCATTCTAACAAAATCTTTGCTGCTACGGATAGCCATAGGCCAGCCATCTCAACTAGGGCAGCTAGTTAAACTCCATTTGATGTGAATTCAGCATTCAACGGGCCAGTCTTCAAAGCCCAGAACTAGCTCCCAGATTACGGACCGTGGTGAACAACAGGGCCATTACAAAAAGCCATCAGGATGGTTAAAAGCATTAAGATACCCTACAATTGCGACCTCACAATTCGAACAATGACGATATATAATGGAAACTCTACACTACGCCGACTTACCTCGCGCCAAGCTAATGCGTCGGCTTGCGGCATTGCTTTATGATGGCTTTTTGGTTTTCGCAATATGGATGTTAATTGGATTTATTTTGCAATTAGTAGTGGGGCCTGACACCAACGAACTAGTCGACGGTGTTGTCAAGACTGACCCTGTTACCAGCGCTCTCCTTTTCACACTGATGGTGATTAGCGCCTCAGGTTTTTACTTGTGGTTTTGGCAAAAAAATGGTCAGACTCTTGGGATGATGTCATGGCGTCTAAAGCTCGTGACAACAGACAATCAGTTAGTGGATTTGAAATATGGGCTGGTGAGATATTTCTTGGCTTGGCCATCATTCTTTTGCGCTGGTATCGGTTACTTTTGGCTTTACCTAGACAACGAAGGTGATGCCCTACATGACAAACTTTCGCACACCAAGGTTGTTGTTGTGCCCAAATCTCACCGGCCTTTAAAATAGAACCTCACTGGCCGTTGAACGGGAGCCTCAGCCTATCTGGTTAGCGTCATGCTAAGTGCCGCACTAATCAACTACTTCAAAATCGGCTTTAAAAAGCTCCTTTCAAATCTCAGTATGCATCCGCTTTCGTCCGCATAAGCGAACGCCGCTTTACATTTTTCATCTTTGAAAGACTTTTTCCGATAGACCTCATAATCAGCAAGACTAGCAAAACTAAAAAGTGCTAGCGCGATATCATTCGCTCCTTCCGACGGCAAAAAATATCCATGATGCTGGCCCCCAAATTGCTCAACTAAAGGAATCCAAAGCTTGGCATATGTCTCAAATTCCTTTGTTTTCTTTGGGTCTATTGTATATTTCAGGTAACAGGTGATCACAATTTTATCCTGAGAACTAGCTTCGCTTGACTCATATTTAACGGTAGGCACGCCGCCCATGGAGTTTACTTGCGCTAACAAAGCATTGTTAGTTAGGCGTATTTTCAACAACTGAGACTATAATACCGATGTCAACGCACGCGCCGAATAAGAACAATGCCAAGTATCCCACACAGCAAGATCGGAAAAAGCACTGCAAGCAATGGATTGAGACCGTATATCAAACTTGCAGGCTCCATCATTCGTTGAACAATAGTGAACACTAAGCCGATAGACAACGATATAAAGACTCGAAATCCCGTAGTCGATTCTCGTAATGGCCCAAACACGAACGAGATGGCTAACACCACCAGCGCCAACGTCGCGATAGGCTGAGTGAGCTTTTTCCAAAAGGCTAAATTATATGTGGCACTATCAAGCCCTTCGGATTCGAAATATTTTGCTAGTCGATAAAGCCCGGTTATGGATTGCTCGTCAGGCTCAACCAACAAAACACTGAGTAATTCGGGAGTGAGGTCCACGACCCAGTCTTCTTGTATATAATGATTGCTGGAAATAGTTCGGCCTCCCAAAACCGACTCGTCTATATTCTCAAGAAGCCAGTAATTACCGCTGCTTGATTCTATATATTGCGCGGTTTCAGCAAAACTCGCCGAAATCATGCGGCGATCCTCACTTACAGTATACCGGGTAACCCCAAACAGGCGAGCGCCGCTAGGGGCGATAGCATTAATGTGAATAAAGTCGTTTCCTATTCGCTGCCAGTTACCCTGTTCTGAGCCTATGGATGCATTGGCACTTTGTTGCACCGCACGATTACTTTTCGCGGTTTGCTCTAAAGGCGGTGAAACATATTCGCCAATCAGCAAGCTCAACCCCATGACAAGGAGTGTTGGTTTGAGCACTGCGAGAATTATTCGGCCGGTTCTAATTCCAGCTGCCTGCATCACTACCAACTCATTATTTGATGCAAGAATACCCAAACCGATCAACGCACCTCCCAGAGCTGTGAAAGGTAACATTTCATACAAACTGGTGGGGGTTGTAAGCAGCACATAGCTTATGGCATTGAGCAGACTATAATTTTCATCGGTGTTGGCTATCTGATCAAGCAGACTAAAAATTAGATCCAGTGTCCCCATCAGCCCAATAACCACCGCCATGGAAAGGAGCACTGTCCGGCTTATATGTTGGTCAAGGATTTTCATGAAGTAGCCTTTTTCAACAACAGCAACAAGCCATGGGGCTGATAAATGATGACTCCTAGCATGATAAACAGAGTATGCACCCACCATAAGCCAAGCATTGGATTGATCTCCCCCTCAGCCACACCATCACGAGAGAATTGCAAAAGGAAAAAATAAAGCGCGTAAATCAGCGCCGCAGGGATTAGCTTGCTATAGCGCCCCGCCCGCGGATTCACTTTAGACATTGGTACTGCGATCAGCGTTATAATCGGAATAAGCAAAATGATCGAGAACCGCCACTGCAATTCGGCCTGCCGTTCCAGTGAACTAGAGCCGAACAGCTCCGTTGTTCTTAAGGCGGCCTCCTCAACGAATTCTTCAAACTCGGCCGCATCGGGCAGCAAAATTGATTGGACATCAAACTGACCAACCGAAAAGTCTTTCTGACCGGGGCGCCCTTCGTATTGCAACACATTTTCCAAGCGCATAAAACGCGCTCCGGAATCTGGATCTATCTCTGGAATCGCTGATTCAGCGATCACTATTCTGGGAGCCATGCTGGTACCAGGCCCGGTATCTGCGGAGCCTCCAGCTGCGACAAAAACCCTCTCCAAACGCCTACCTTCGTCTCTCGCCGACAAGCGCTCCGCATAGGTAACACGCTTACCGTCTGCAAAAGACTGGAACTGACCCGCGACAATAAGGTCGATTTCGGTCAATTGCGCCTGATTCAGCTTTAACAGCTCAGTATTACGAACCCCCCAAGGCGCCAGTGACAAACTGACAAAAGACATGACTACAAACACCAACAGAGTAGCCCCTTGAGTCAGCGCTAAAAGCCTTAGCTGACTCATCCCTGAGCCAAGTAAAACGACCATTTCATTGTCCGCATACATGCGGCCATAGGCCAACAGAATCCCTAAAAAGAGGGCCAAAGGCACGATAACTAAAAGAAAGTCTGGCAAGCGGTAAAGCATTAGAAGAAGCAGAACATCAGACGCCAACTCCCCGGCAACCGCCTGACCCAGATACTGAATAAAACGGCTGGTGAGAGCCACCACCATAAGAATTAGTGAGACCGCAACCATTATTTGCAGAATTTGTTTACTAAGATAGCGAAAAATTATCACGCCTGAAGTTCACCCTTTTGTTGCCGCACCCCAAATACAAAGACAAAGCTTTGTAGGTGATACGAAACTTGAGCTGCAGTGTACTAGAAGCGAGAAGCAGAATCAGCCAATGCTGGAGGTTGTGCCGTAGATTGCGCTTTTCAGCTAAACCAATCCAAACTAGGCTTAGCTAAGCAACCTTAGCGTCGCCATGACCGAGCATAGACTTAAAAAGTGCCGGAATCTGGCTTATCTGATGACGATCGAAATCAAAAAGGACGATGCCGAATTTAGCCCTGCACACAACAGACTCCAACGCACTATTGGAAACCTGCAAACCGATATCAAAGCCATAGCGATTAAAATCACTCACACCAACATCGATGATTAGCTTATCGTCCGCGAACGATTCAGATCGGTAATCAATTGCCAGATCAGTTACCACCATACCCAAGCCATAAATATTGCCTTCGGTGAAACCTAAGCTAGCTAGAAGCTGAAGCCTTGCCTCGTGAAGTATATTCACCATCGCCACACTGTCTAAGTGCTTTGCGTAGTTAACATCGCTTATACCAACGGTGCGCTCCATACTAAAAAGGAACTGTGGCGGGGACTCGACTTTTACTCTAGGCATGACGTCTCCAAAACAAAGCTTTAAATATTTATTTTGAGACAGCAACGGTCTCATTTGGTTCAAATACGAATGACTTTAAAATCTTTAACGCACGCTCATTCTGAAGCAATCTCTCTGAAAAATGAATAGCCAAATAGGAAAACCTAACTCATATTTAGTATCTATTGCTTAAGCTATTGAATAACTTTAGGATTGTCATCCTCTTCAATTTACATTCTAAATCGACGCAGCCATATACATGCGATCGAGATCAAAGGAGTTATCGAATCTGATGAAGTATTCAATCAAAGCTGGGGTCGCCGACAAGATCAATACAGAGTGCGAGATCGTATTCGTTTGGGCTAAGGGCATTCTGTCAGATGAAGCTAGGCTGCTGGACGCCGCTGCAAATAAGGTAATCAGCAAAGTCATCAAGACCGGAGATTTCAACGGCAACCTTGCCGAAACCACTCTTCTCCACCAGCCTCAAGGACTAAGCGCCAAGCGCGTTCTATTAATAGGTGCGGGACTGAAAACAAAATTCAATGGCAAAAACGCAATCAAAGCGATTCGAGCAGCCTACCAGGTTACTCAAAGTTTACCGGCAACTAGCTTGCACTTCGCCATTGCCAGCGTGACCGTGACCGATAGAGACAGCAGCTGGCTCACCGCCAGAGTGGCCGAAGAAGGAGAAAGCAGCTACTACCGATACACAGCAACAAAAAGCAAAAATGCCAAAGCCCCAACCACAAAAACAGTCTCCATCTCACCAATTAATGGAGGCCAGAGAAAATCATTAGATAGCGCCTTAAAGCGTGGCTTTGCGCTCGGCAAAGCGATCAATGTAGCCAAAGAACTAGGTAATTTGCCAGGCAATGTATGCACCCCTAGCTATCTGGCCGAACAAGCCAAACAGTTAGGGGCTAAGAATAAAAGCATCACCACACAAATTCTGGGTGAGAAACAAATGCAACGATTGGGCATGGGGTCACTGCTGTCGGTATCAGCAGGGTCCGCAGAAGAAGCTAAACTCATCGTTATGCAGTATAAAGGCGCAAAAGCGGACAGTCGTCCCTATGCCATCGTAGGCAAAGGCGTCACCTTTGATACCGGCGGAATAAGCCTAAAAGGTGGCAACGGCATGGATGAGATGAAATACGATATGTGTGGCGCTGCAAGCGTAATAGCAACCATGGGATGTGTTGCCGAACTCAAATTACCAATTAACATCGTTGGTATTGTCGGTGCTGTTGAAAACATGCCCGGCAGCAAAGCCACAAAGCCTGGAGACATAGTCACCAGCATGTCCGGATTGACCATCGAAATACTCAATACCGATGCTGAGGGACGGCTAGTGCTTTGCGATGCACTCACTTATACAGAGCGATTCAATCCTCGGAGTGTTATCGACATTGCTACGTTGACTGGCGCCGCCGTGGCCACTTTCGGCTCTCATGTCACCGCACTGCTTAGCAACAATGATGACCTTGCCAGCGAGATAATCGGATACGGCACGGACTGCGCTGATCCTGCTTGGCAGTTGCCAATGTGGGACGAGTATCAGAGTCTGTTAAACAGTAATTTTGCGGACATTGCCAATATTGGCGGACCTCGCGCTGGCACCATAACGGCAGCCTGTTTTCTGTCCCGCTTCACTAAAAAATTCAATTGGGCCCATTTAGACATCGCTGGTAGTGCTTGGGTTTCAGGAGCAAAAAAAGGGGCTACAGGCAGGCCAGTGCCGCTGCTTGTTGAATACCTCAGCAATCAAAAAGCCTAAAGCGCTAATCTGATGGCTAATGTTCACTTTTATACGTTGAGTTCCCAGCGCTACGAAAGCGCTGGCGACGTTCTGAATGTGGTGTGCCGACTGACCGAGAAAGCAGTCGGTCATCAGCATGAAGTCTATATTCATACCTCCTCGCCAACCCAGTCACAGCAACTAGATGACTTGCTATGGCAGTTTCGTAATTCGTCGTTTGTGCCTCATAGCCAAATGGCTGACTCTGGCAGTCACCATGACCAAGTCATATTAGGCGACTCACCTCCCCCCAAAAGCTTTAGTGGCATGCTCATTAACTTATCCAGCGCTCCGGTATCCTCGGTGGCTCAGTTCAGCCGTGTTAATGAATTTGTAGGCCCCGATGAAGCAAGCCTGATTACCGGTCGAGAACGCTACCGTCACTATAAAGCTCAAGGCATTGAGATTGTCACCAACAAAATCTAGAAGAACCCTTCGTTAATCAATCCCCGCAGTGTACTGCTAACTTTAAAATCAATGCGCCTTGAGCTGCTGAAGTCCGGTAAAACCGCGTTTCATCATGTATAATCACGCCTTCAATTTAGACAGCCGAGCCAAGCCGCAACATTATGGAAAAGACATACCAACCACAGCAGCTAGAAAACCATTGGTACAAGACCTGGGAAGAAAGAGGATATTTCGAACCTCAAGGTGACGGCGATCCTTATTGCATCGTAATTCCACCTCCCAACGTCACTGGCCGTCTGCACATGGGCCACGGCTTTCAAAATGCCATCATGGATGCGTTGATTCGCTACCATCGCATGCTCGGCAGACAGACTCTCTGGCAGGTAGGTACCGACCATGCCGGCATAGCCACTCAAATGGTTGTAGAGCGCAAACTTAATGCTGCTGGCACAAACCGTGAAGAAATAGGCCGAGAGGCTTTTCTTGACAAAGTCTGGGACTGGAAAGAAGAATCAGGCGGAATTATAACGCAACAGATTAGACGTCTGGGGTCATCGATAGATTGGTCTCGCGAACGCTTCACAATGGACGACCAGATGTCTGCTGTGGTGGAAAAAGCTTTTATCCAACTTTATGATGAAGGACTTATTTACCGTGGCAATCGACTGGTAAATTGGGACCCCAAGCTACTGACTGCAATTTCCGACCTGGAAGTCGTGGCCGAAGAAGAAAACGGCTTCATGTGGCATTTTCGTTATCCTATTGAAGGCAGTGACGACTGCGTTGTCATAGCAACAACCCGCCCAGAAACACTTTTAGGCGACTCCGCCATTGCCGTGCACCCAGAAGACGAGCGCTATAGCGCCTTAGTTGGCAAAATGGTCAACCTCCCCCTGTGTGACAGAAAAATTCCGATCATTGCAGATGAATATGTCGACCCTGCTTTTGGAACTGGCTGTGTGAAAATCACTCCAGCCCATGATTTCAATGACTATGAAGTTGGCAAACGCCACGACCTTCCTGTCATCAATATTTTCACAAAAAATGCCAGCATCAATGATGAAGCCCCCGCGGATTACCGCGGATTAGACCGGTTCGAAGCTAGAAAGAAAATCGTGGCGGATCTAGAAGCCCTCGAGCTCGTTGAAAAAATTGAGCCTCACACCCTTAAAGTGCCGCGCGGGGACCGCAGTGGTGCTGTTATCGAGCCGTACCTTACACACCAATGGTATGTTGCCATTCAGTCTCTTGCCGACCCTGCCATTAAAGCTGTCGAGAATGGCGACATTGAATTCGTACCAAAAAATTGGGAAAACACCTACTTTGCCTGGATGCGCAACATTCAAGACTGGTGTATTAGTCGTCAACTTTGGTGGGGACATAGAATTCCTGCATGGTACGACGACGAAGGCAAAATCTACGTAGCCCCAACACAAAGCGAAGCTCGGGTGAAATACGGTTTGGCTGACGATTTAAATCTTCAACAAGACCCAGACGTATTAGACACTTGGTTTTCCTCAGGCCTTTGGACCTTCTCAACGTTAGGCTGGCCAGATGACCGTGAGTTTTTTGATAAGTTTCACCCTACCGACGTCCTCGTTACCGGTTTTGACATCATTTTCTTTTGGGTTGCTCGAATGATTATGATGACCTTAAAATTTACCGGTGAAATACCATTCAAAAAAGTCTATATCACTGGCTTGGTCCGCGATGAGCAAGGCCAGAAAATGTCTAAGTCCAAGGGCAATATACTTGACCCTATCGATTTAATTGACGGCATCGAACTTGAAGAGCTGGTTAAAAAACGTACCGCTGACATGATGCAGCCCCAGCTAAAGCAAAAAATTGATAAAGCGACGCGCGAGGCTTTCCCAGATGGCATCGCAGGTTATGGCACCGACGCACTTCGCTTTACCTTTTATTCATTAGCCACCACAGGTCGGGACATTAAATTCGATTTAGGCCGCACCGAAGGCTTCAGAAATTTTTGCAATAAAATTTGGAATGCCGCTCGCTATGTATTAATGAATACAGAAGAAAAAGACGTCGCAAGCAGCCTTGATAGCGCGAAGCTGTCGGTTGCCGATCGCTGGATCATTAGCCGTTTTGACAAAGCTAACGTAGCCGTGCAGGCAGCAATGAATGACTTTCGATTTGACCTTGCCTCTCAGACTCTTCACGAATTTATTTGGAATGAATACTGTGACTGGACTGTAGAGCTTTCCAAGCCTGTGCTCTGGGACGAAGACGCAAACCCGGAAAGTGCAAAGATTACCCGTTTAGTTTTACTATCCATATTGGAAAAGAGCCTGCGCCTTTTGCACCCATTTATGCCATTTATTACCGAAGAAATTTGGCAGAAAATAGCTCCGCTCACAGGTCAGGCTCACAGCAGCGAAGCGAGTATTATGCTAGCGCCGTACCCTGAGCTTAATGAAATCAAAGACGAAGAAGCAGAGCAACATGTTGAGTGGATAAAAGGTGTAATCATCGCCATCAGGAATATTCGAGGCGAGATGAATATCTCACCTGCGAAGAATATCAACGTCTTTTTAGCAAGCCAATCTGAAGCTGACCAACTGAGACTGGAAAGTTATCGCCCTTATCTCGAAAAGCTAGCCAAACTCGAAAGCATTAATTGGCTTGACGATAAAGCCAACGCGCCTAAAGCGGCAACCGGCATTTATAAAGATTTAGAGATATTAGTGCCGCTAGCTGGCCTTATCGATGTGGATGCCGAGCAAGCACGGTTAAGCAAAGAAATCGAAAAGCTAACAAACGGGCTTAAATCTGTGAGTGGCAAACTCAACAACGCTAAGTTTGTGGTCAACGCACCTGATGCGGTTGTTGCTAAAGAGCGCGGGAAAGCAGAGCAGATGACCGGCACCTTAGAAGCACTGAAGGGAAAGCTGAAGGAGTTAGACGAACTCTAAAACCCATTGCGCTAGTGAGTGGAAACTCAACCTAGCGCAGTTCTTTAGGCATACTGAAGACAATATCTTCTTTTACACCACCTAACTCAGCCGCATTAACACCGGCCAAATTCTCTAGTTTAGCAATTACCTGTTGTACAAGTACCTCAGGGGCAGATGCTCCAGCAGTAACACCGAAGCGATGCTTTCCTGCCAGCCATTGCTCGTCGATATCTTGAACGCTGTCGATTAAGTAAGACTCGCAGCCTAGCCTCTCTGCAAGCTCTTTGAGTCTGTTCGAATTTGAACTATTGGGCGAACCCACCACAAGAAGCAGATCGCATTCCAGAGCTAACTGCTTAACGGCGTCCTGTCGGTTTTGCGTGGCGTAGCAAATATCTTTTTTACGGGGGCCTTCAAGGCCAGGAAATCTTTCCCTTAAAGCATCAATCACTTTCGATGTATCATCCATCGATAGCGTAGTTTGCGTTACATAAGACAGCTTTTCTGGATTATCTACAGTCAGATTTAACACGTCTTCCACAGATTCAACAAGGTATATCTTCCCTCCTAGGGAATCATCATACTGCCCCATAGTGCCATCTACTTCAGGGTGATTCTGATGGCCTATTAGGATGCATTCTCGCCCTCCTTGACCAAACTTAATCACTTCCAGATGAACCTTTGTGACCAAGGGACAAGTGGCATCAAACACTTGAAACCCTTTTACGCGAGCATCATCTTTAACAGATTGAGCGACACCATGAGCACTAAACACGACAACTGAATTTCTGCCGGTACGATCAATTAAAGGAATATCGCATAGCTCTTCCACAAACACCGCGCCACGGGAACGTAGCCTCTCAACGACGAATTTATTGTGTACAACCTCATGCCGAACATAGATTGGTTCGCCAAAAATATCCAGCGCCCGATTGACGATATCAATCGCTCTATCAACTCCAGCACAAAACCCTCGCGGGTTAGCAAGCAGGATAGTTTTCATTGCATTGGAAGCTTCTTCTTTGCAAGTGTCTGACATATTGACCCAAGTAGTGAGCTGAACGGTGACTTAGATATTAACCTAAAGTCTTACCTGAAGGGTTTCGACGTTCGCAGGCATGACTGCTAGGATATTGGCTTTAAATACAATAGATTTTCCGGCAAGCGGGTGATTAAAATCTATAGAAATAGTATCTTTATTTATCCCGGCTACAATCCCTGGCAAGTCAAATCCGCCAGGGTCTTTAAATGAAACAACACTTCCGACTTCCGTTGGAACAAGGTCATCTTCAAATAAGTGCTGAAATCTTGCTATGGGAAAGGATTGTTTATTTTTAGGATTTTTCTCCCCAAAAGCCTCTGCTGGAGCTAAAGTCACAGTAAGCTCATTACCGGGCTTAAGTCCGATCAAAGCCTCTTCGAACCCCGGCAGCATGCTGCCGTCGCCTAGGCGAAAGCTAGCTGCAGGTCCTTCGTAGTTACTGTCTATTGTTTCCCCGGATACAAGCGCCAAAGAAAAATGCAAGCTTACCAGCGAGCCCTCCTCAATAGTGTTTTCGATTTCTGCTTGCGTCATTTTTAAACCTTGTTTTCTGTGTTCGCACTCACGACGCCTTAAATAGTTTAAGCGAAGTGCCGTATCTCACCTGTTCCATCAATGTTATCTACACAACGCTGGCACAGGGTGGGATGGTTCTCACTAACCCCAATATCGCTAGTAAAATGCCAGCAACGCTCACACTTCTCGTGAGCTGAAGCGGTGATCTCCAATTTCAATCCTGAAAGCTCAGTATCTGTCGCAACATTGGGCGCTCCGGTCAAAGGCCTAACAGTAGCTCGAGAAACAATTAACACAAACCTCAACTCTGTCTCGAGGTGCGCAAGGGATTCAACTAGTTCCGGAGCGCAATACAAATCAACTTCGGCGCTTAAACTTGAACCGATACTTTTATCGGCGCGTTTAGCTTCCAACGCTCTGTTCACCGCTGTTTTAATTTGCAAAATTTGATCCCAGAAAGCATCGCTAAACTTTTCATGCTCTGCCAACATTTCAGTGGTCTCACTGAAATTTGACAAGAATACCGATTCAACCCGCTTGCCCGGAATATGTTGCCACAGCTCATCAGCTGTAAAACTTAACACCGGCGCAATAAGCCTGCTCAATGTCTCTAAAATCTGAAACATAGCGGTCTGGGTAGACCGTCGCGCCAAACTATCGGATGCAGTAGTGTATTGGCGGTCTTTAATGACATCCAAGTAAAATCCACCTAACTCAATAACGCAAAAATTATGTATTTTTTGGTACACATTAAGAAACTCGTAGGCATGGTAATGCTCTATGATTTCTTGCTGTAGCAGCTGACTTTTACGCACGATCCAATAATCCAACTCCATCATCTTTTCAGGTTCAAGTTGATCAGTCAGAGGATCAAAGCCGTTTAAGTTAGACAGCATGAATCGGGCAGTATTTCGAATCCGGCGATAAGAATCTGCAACCCGTTTGAAAATCTCATCCGATACCGTCATCTCGCCGCGGTAGTCGGTAGCGGCAACCCATAATCTTAGTATATCAGCTCCGTATTGTTTATAAATCTGACTGGGCGCCACCGTGTTACCCACAGACTTAGACATCTTTTTGCCCTCGGAGTCGACGAAAAATCCGTGTGTTAATACTTCTTTATAAGGGGCGGTTCCATTCATTGCGACGGCTGTTTTGAGAGATGACTGAAACCATCCTCGATGTTGATCCGATCCTTCCAAATAAAGATCTGCCGGGTACTGTAGCTCTTTTCTTTTTCGCAGGACCGATTGATGCGTCACGCCAGAGTCAAACCACACATCTAAGGTGTCAGTTACTTTCTCATACTCAGATGCCTGCTCTCCTAATAGCTGGGCCGGCTCCAATTCAAACCACGCCTCGATGCCCTTCTCTTCGATCATCAGAGCAACTTCTTCCACTAGTCTTTCCGTCTCTGGATGAAGCTCTTGAGTCTCTTTGTTAACAAAAAGTGTGATTGGCACACCCCAGGTTCGTTGTCTGGACACGCACCAATCAGGACTACCTTTAAGCATTAATTCAATTCTGGCTTGGCCCCATTCAGGAATCCATTTCACATCCTTTACAGCGTCTAGCGCAGAACCAAGTAAGTTCTTCTGTGTCATGCTAATAAACCACTGCGGAGTAGCTCGATAAATCAGTGGAGTTTTCGTGCGCCAGCAATGAGCGTAGCTGTGAGTTATTATTTCGTGGGCGACCAGCGTGTTTTCTTGTTTTAAAGTTTCAAGAACTTGCTCGTCAACTTTATAGACATGTGCCCCGGCAAATTTTCCAGCCGCGGAAGTAAAGATTCCGTTTTCATCAACAAGATTTAAAGTGCCTAAGCCATATTCTCTGCCAACATTAAAATCGTCCACGCCGTGATCTGGAGCGGTGTGAACAGCGCCAGTTCCCGCATCGGTTGTCACATGATCCCCTAGAATCATTGGCACATGACGCTCAAGAAAGGGATGCTGCAGGGGCATGTTCTCTAAGCTTTCGCCCGAGGACTTGCCGAGAACTTTAAAGTCGGTGCAGCCATAACGAGACATTATCCCGGCAACCATTTCGCTTGCCACCACGAGAATTTCTGTGCCTTGGCCTATATCGCATTGCACCAAAGCATACTCAAATTCCCCGTTTAAACTAACCGCCTGATTAGAGGGCAAAGTCCATGGAGTGGTCGTCCAAATAACGACTGCCAGAGGTTCGCTGGATGAGCTTAGGTCTTCCCCTTCGAATGCCGCCAGAAACTCATCTCGATTCACGACAGGAAAGCGCACATCAATCGCGAAGGATTGCTTATCTTGGTACTCAACTTCAGCCTCGGCCAATGCTGACGCCCCTACTACGCTCCAGTAGACCGGTTTATAACCTTTAACAAGGTGACCATTAGAGGCAATTTTACCGATTGAGCGAACTATATCCGCTTCCGTGTCGAAATCCATTGTCAGGTAAGGATTATCCCAATCACCCAACACACCTAGCCTAATAAACCCCGCTTTCTGAATTTCAACCTGCTTAGCTGCATATTCACGACAAGCTTTTCGAAAATCTGCGAAGGAAATTTTCTGGCCCGCTTTGCCTTTTTTCTTTTCTACATTGTGCTCGATAGGCAAGCCATGACAATCCCAACCCGGGACATAAGGCGCATCGAAGCCGCTCAACTGACGAGATTTAACGACGATATCTTTAAGCGTTTTATTAATGGCGTGGCCTAAATGAAGATCCCCATTAGCGTAGGGAGGACCATCGTGCAAAATGAATTTAGGCTTACCTGCATTTTTTTCACCAATTTTCTTATAGAGATCTAACTTATTCCATTTTTCTAGAATAGCAGGCTCTCTTTGAGCCAGATTAGCTTTCATGGGAAAATCTGTCAGTGGCAGGTTTAGAGTGTCTTTGTAATCAGTCATAGGTTTTATACTTCTGCGATTTTTTGCTTTTTGTCCAATAAGTCACGTACCTGAGCGACATCGATTGCTATCTGTTTTTTCAATGACTCAAGGCCATCAAATTTAACTTCGTCGCGAACCTTTTCCTTAAAAATTATTTCAATCGTACGGCCATAAATTTCCTGATCGAAATCGAGTATGTGGGCTTCCAAAACAGCTTCAACACTGTCAGTTACAGTTGGCCGGTATCCAATGTTTACGACTGCCGGTAAAAACACATCCGCCAATCTAACTTCGCATGCAAACACGCCGTGAAGCGGCACAGTTCGTCGCTGGGGGTTAACATTGCAGGTAGGGAAACCAATAGTTGCACCCAATTGCCGGCCTTTCACTACTTCGCCCTTTATGGAATACGGACGACCCAACAGCTGCTCTACTAAAAAGAAATCGCCGATGGCTAGCTGCTCTCGTATGAATGTACTGCTTATCCTTTGCTCATTACGCTCATAAGCAGCGGTTTCTAATACTTCAAAGTTATGCTTTGCGCCCCAAGCCTGAAGCATCGCAAAATCCCCTTTACGCTTGTGCCCGAAGCGCCAATCATTTCCAACAATAAAACTGACAATGCCTAGCCCATCAATAAGGATATCTTGGATATATTCTTCTGCCGTTAATTTGGACAGTTTTTCATCAAACTTAAGCTGGAACACGTAATCTATTCCGAAGCTTTCCAAAAGTTCGAATTTTTCTTTAAGCGAAGTAAGCCGAGCAGGAGCGCGGCCGCCAGCACCCGCAAAATATTCTTCCGGATGAGGTTCCAAAAGAATAACCAGCGAAGGCAAATTGAACTGCTCTGCTTTTTGCTTCAATTGATCAAGAATCAACTGGTGCCCTAGGTGCACACCGTCGAACTTGCCAATAGTTGCTACGCAGCTTTGCTGAAACTGGGAAAACCGGTCAGTGTCGTCAAAAATGATCATGGGGTTTTGGGGACCGAATCATAAAAGCGCGAGATTATACTCTTTTCTCAGCAAACTTTGGAGGATTAGCGTTGGATTGGGCTCGGTTCCCCGGGAAATCAAAACACGGCGCCCCGAAGCTCTGCTTAACTGGCTTGATCTGAGGAGTTTGAGCCTTGAGAAGGCGCTGGTGCCTCTTTAATTTTCGCCATCGCCTTTCCAAACAATACTCGCGCAAGGGCAAAAAAAGCAATAATCAGGACCCCTTGGCCAATAATAGCGTTAACCACAGAGATTGTTTCCGGTCGCTGGCTAATAAGTACAAGGTTGGTTAGTGTCGCAAGCCCAGCGATTGTGCATAGCAGGGCAAGTAATAGCTGAGTGTAGGCGGTTAATTTTTTCATGAGGCCATTATACGCAATCTAGCACGCCTGTGAATCAGGCAGAGTCTTGCAATGTGTGAAAAGACATAAAGTAATCATAGCCCTGAGCACCTAAAAACCGCGTGAGGGTCTTACGGCTAGTTTGCCGCGCATCAACTATAATGAGGCCTTCGAGGGAATCATTGAATCCGGAATGAACATTAAAGCAGGCCATTTTGCCGTTTAATGATAAGTAGTGCCTGAGTAAAACAGGGACAGCTTTGCCCGGATCGCAGCGCCCAATCAGCTTGCCCAACATTTTAATATTGGCAAGCTCAGAGAGCATATCAATACTCCAAACCCTGTTACGTACTTCTAATGGAGTAATAGGCTTGACTAGAGTGGCAAAATCCTCAGCCTGAAAATTCGTTAATAAAGTGTCGGCAATAAGTGAGCGCGCTAAATCACTGTATTCTCGGGAAATGCTAACAGAGCCAAACAGCGTATGATACTTGGGGCGCTGAACCAATATGGCACCAATGCCTCGCCATAAAAGATTAAGGGATACTGGTCGGCGCTGATAGTCTGGGTGAATAAACGAACGGCCCATTTCAATCGCCGAGTCAAGCTGAGTAATGAAGCTTTCGTCGTACTCATACAGCGATCGGCTGTAAAGCCCCTTTACACCGTGAGCGGCTACTATTTCATCCACTAGCCCAACGCGATAGGCCCCCGCTATACGACTCTCACCTTTGTCCCAAAGAAAAAGATGCAGGTAGTGAGGATCAAATTCATCGGAATCTTTCGACAGACCGGTGCCTTCTCCCACCGCCCTAAATGAAAATTCCCGCGCTATTGCGATTTGGTCCATCATGTTGCCAAGCTTGTCATAAGGCGCACAATAAACATCAAACTCTTCATGCTCGATAAGCCGATATTGCTCCAGTGCGGCCACGGTATCGTGCACCGCAATCAAACTAGAATCGCTATCATACCGATCAATTCCCTGATGAGATGCAGCCTTCATTTTGACTGGTTCCTGAGCCAACGCATCAGTGCTAACCCGTATGTATTCAGTAACGGCTTTAGGGCTTTTCAATAAGCGAAGCTCGGTAGCGGGAATTGGTCGCCCGATCGACAAAGGTAATTTGTAATTCTGTTTGTTCGCAAGCTGCCTTGGCAGTAGCATAGTTCGCAAGCGCGGATGTATTCGGCCCGCAGTGTAAAAATAATTGCTGTTTCTGCCCCCGACATACACGGGAATACAGGGGCATTCATGGCGCTTAATTAATTGGCCCACTAAACGTGACCAAGGCCTGTCTTGAACGCGCCTATGCTTATGCTCATAAGCGGAGACCATTCCAGCCGGGAAAATCAATACAGCACCATCGCTTTTCAAATGCTGGTGAACCTGCTTGATACCGCCCACATTACCAGACGCGCCCGCGGATGACAGAACATCAACGCCGATGAACATCTCTGACAATTCTGGGATACGACGTAAAAGCTGATTAGTAAGAACGCGCAAATCTGGACGGTACTGCGCTATGACTTTAGCTATCGCGACGCCTTCCAAACCACCCAAGGGGTGGTTAGCAACAATAAGAACCGGCCCAGTTTTAGGGATTTCTAGTAATTGCTCCCCATTTTCAATCTGAAGAGTGATCCCAAGCGCATTCAGCGAATGGTCCAGAAATTCATAGGCAGAGCAATTGGGTGGGCGCTCGTCATAGATATAAGCGAGTCGACCTAAGCCTAGCGCCTTCTCTAAAACACTGGCTAAAAATCTAGGCTTTATAGGCAGCCTGCAAGGATTAGTCATTTTTGGGGTATTGTTTTACTAGTTTATTTTCATAGCGCCATGCCTTTAATAACGCCAGCATTCCTGGCGGCTTATGACCTAGTCGCCGATTTTTTTCACCAAGTGTAAACAGCGTACTGTATTGCTGCAATAGTGTTTTGAGCGCACTGCCTAACTTTGCATCCCTATCCCAGATATTAATCGATTCTGAACTAGCCCCATTAATCTCGATAATCTCAAAGTCTGTTCCTGCACTCAGGCTAACGAGATCTTTGAACTTAAGGTCAAGCCGTCCGTAATGAAAACCTGGAATATCAGCGAAAATCCTATCCAAAGACTGTGACAGTTTAATGTTAATTAGGTCTTGGGCGTCACGAAAAACAGCACCGCGGCAGTGGCTGGCAGAAAACACCAGTCGGTAAGGTTCTCCATCTGCCAAAACAATATCCCAAGCCTGAGCATGCCTTTCCTTGTAAAGATGCAGCAACTCGCCGGCCCTAGGATCAGATGCCACCAGCTGTGCCAATGTCTCCCGGCCATTGCCGACGACATAGGGTGTGTACTTTAATGTTAGTGAGGTGACTATGCCTGCTTCTGCGCCGGGGTGTTTGACATAAAAAACACCGGCCTCTGCTTCCCATTGACTGAGCTGTTGGAACTGAACCACACCGAAACAAGGAAACTCACTAATGTAATTCAACACGGCTTTACTGTCCTCGAGGAGCTTTACTCCAGCTCCTCGACAACCAACATTGGGCTTGCCCACAATTGGAAGCGTAAAGCCCTGCTGATCTAACAGTTTAAGCACTGCTTTAGTCTGAACAGTTGCATCTTCAGCACTTACCTCATAGAGCATCCAAGGCAGAATCCACTGCCGGGCCGCATCTCCCGCGACATCAAAAACCGCAGATTTAGCGACCCCAACCATGCCCGATAAGGGTATTGCAGGATTAGCCAGCAATGGCAAGCTTAAGCTCCTGTAACGAATAGAAAGCAGCATCCATTGCACTACCACAGGGAGGTAAACCAGCCAGATAGGCCAGAACTCAAAAAAAGATGTAGACCTCCCACTCAGGTCGAGGGGGGGCATTCCTGGAGGTACATACGGAGGAGCGCTTGCGGCCTTCGAAGAAAAGGAAGATTCGGCTGGGGGATTACTCAATTGGCTATAGTTCCTATTCATGGCTATATGACCTCAGCCATGAAGGTTTTGTTACGGCTAAACCGTTCTTTTACGCTTCGAACAATAGCATATTTTCTCGGTTGGATTTCTTAAAGAATCCATTTCTCAAAGAAGCCAAAGTTTCAATTGAAAACTTAAAACTCCAACAATCTGTCGGCTTAAGGCCCAAGTAAGTTCCAGCGGTGCCGCTATAAAACTATGTTTAGTAAACTTATCATTACTGTTTTTGTCATTGCTATCGCTTTTATAGTTTTGAGACAGAGAAGCTCCAATCAAGGTAAAAACAATCAGCGGGCTAAGACTTCTCAGACGCCGAAACCAAACGGGCCTATTTCCAAAGACACTGAAAAGGATCTGTTGTCGGGGGATATGCGGCTCGGAGCCTACTTATTTTTGCTGTTAACCGCCGGCATCGGTGGCGCAATGTACTATTTCCAATGGCAAGACGATCACAGCGTCCTCACCATTAATCTATACCGAGATAGCCAGATCGAACCGGTCAGCTACGACGTCTACAAATACCAGCTCCGTGAAAAATCTTTTGTCACTATTGGAGGACTATCCGTTGCCGTCGCGAGCAGTGAAAGAATGGAAATAATAGGTCTCGAATAGCTTATAAGCGGGCCTTTGATTAGGTTGTTGATAGAGCTTGTCTGCAGCCGCCGCTACTTGGAAGGCCTTAGAACCCACCAAATCTACCATAAACCCAAACAAACTTAACCAGCGCGGCTGTCATAGCGACGCCCATGGGCTGATTCCAAAGCGTATATCATCATCTTATCGATATCGCCGCCGACGCTTATCAAAACTAATTCATCATGCTCCATGGCAAACAAAGATATAGCCACCAAGCTATTCCTTGCCAAATCTAAGCCCGCAAACACCCATACGTTTTCGCCATCATCCCTAACTCGAATTATTTGCTCCCATCGCAGGCTAGCGTCTTTTTCTAGCAAAGCGTCTTGGAAAGTTTGGCGGGAAAAAATCCCATCTGTTTCCAGCCCGTATACTTTATAAACCGCTATGTGAACGCTATCGATTTCAGATAAAGCCTGACCACCCAAACTCAGTAAATCTAGAAAGTTAAGCATTACCCCGCCAACATTTACCGAGACTTCCTTTTCCAAGGTAATGCCAGGGTTTAGTTCAAGTATGGCGTCTCTTATGGGGCGCAGTGGCCGGTCCGAGAGGGACATGCAGCATGTCAACATAACCATGGATAACGCTATCCCTAAATTTTTCATAAACTGGCGCCTGCTGATTAAGCTAATCTATTTCTATGTCGGTAAGCTCGGCTATGTCAAAGCGGCGGCCAAGAGCGCTAATATCATCAGTGCTGATATCACCCACTATATTCACTAAAACAATCTCTCTAGGCTCAGCCACCATTATCGCGACTCCGTGAATCTGCTCGGCGTTTTCAGAAAGTCGAAAGTAAATATCAACATGACTGCCCTCTTCACGCACTCGAACTACGCGGTCCCAGCCTTTCGCATCCAGCTCCTTTGCTGTCTGATTCATTGACGCAGATATTTCATCTATATTAATCGCATCACTTTCGAAAACATTGACCGTAACCCGCAGCAATTTGGAAATGAACTCTGCTGCTTGCTCATCCTCAGTCCGAATTAAATTTGTCATCATATTCAACAGCGGCGCTTTCAGGCTCACCTCAACCGTAGGCTCAACATTTGCGATGGACGTCAGAGTGGAGAAATCTACGAATCCGGGATGGTTGTCGACAGACCTATCTGCAGCAACTGCGAAGGGAGCAAAAGCGCAGATGATTAATGGAGCTAGCACTCTTTTAATAATTTTCATATTGATACCTCATTTTCTGGTGGAACCGACTAATTTAGAAAAATAATTTAAATCCGGTCTAAATCGGATCGTTTCGCAATCCCTGACTACCCTCATTACGTCGGTTTAAGCGCGAGCGATCGAACGATGCATTAAGTGATTCTTGCAACGGTGTAACCACAAAGCGCTCACCAATCATGACCTCAGTGCGCTTGCTAACGTCATTTAAATACTCAATTGCTAAATTCAGATCCAGTAAAGCTTTTTGAATTTCCTCTGGACTATAACCATCGGCAGTCGTATTCACTGCTTGCTGATTAGGCAATGCCACATTGGTCTCCAGCAGTTGCCCACTTATTAACATCACTACTACGGCGAATGCCAAAGCAGGAGCCGCGAATCGCAATGATAATGGCATAGCTGACAACCAATCATTCACTGGCTGCAAGAAACTCCCCGGCGCCCACACAGGTAAAGGTTCTAGCTGGCGCCCAAGCTGGGAAATTCTATGGACCGGCTCTAATGTCAGGTCACTGCAATCCAGCATCGGCAGATCCATCACCGCATCATGCAAACTGCGAGCAAAGTGTAGTTCCTTTGCACAAGCTTCACAGGAATGAACATGCCCCATGAACACCTCTAACTGGGCAACCACAAGCTCTCCGTCGAGAAAGCTGTCGATCTGCAGCTGAACGAAATAACATTGGGAATCAGTAGAAATCTGCATAATTTTGCTCAATTGGCTGTTCCATGAACGTAACCGGGTTCTGCTGCCCCGGACACTGAACTATTAAATAAATCTCTGAGGGTTGTATTTTCTCTCAGTTTTCGCCTGGCGCGATGTAAATAAACCTTCACCTGACTTTCGCTGACATCCAAACTCTCTCGAATATCCATATAGCTAGCCCCTTGGATGTCGCGCATGATGACGATACTTTTAAATGGATCTTCCAAAGATTGGATAGCCTCCATTAGTTTGAGTCTGTAAACCTCTTGGTCAAGTTCAGCCCCTTCTACCCTTTCCGATGCCTGTTGCTCAACTTCGGCATAGCTGTCCACCCCATCATCGCTAGGCTTTTGACGCCTGACGTGGTCAATGACTGCGTTATGAGCGACTCGCATAAGCCAGCCCCCAACTTTCTGGCGATCAATCTTCTGCCAGTTCTGCCAGAGCTTAATAAAAACCTCTTGAGTCACATCCTCCGCATCGGCTTTAACGCGCAGGCTGTAGTAGGCAAAAGAGAAAACTCTTTGCCTGTGCTGATTAATGACTTGTTGGTATTGCGTTAACATTGTGAGTAAAGACGGAGGGTGTGAAAAAAAGTTACAGAAACATTTGGTTTTTTTCGAGAAATAACCAAACTGGAAAATCAAACTGGAAAATCCGTTACTTTATCTCATTAGGTAAAGTATGTTTTTGTCATTTTGCTACACTATCAGAAATTAACCAACTTGCCAGCAGTCTCGGATTAATGCAAAACCTTAAAATCTTCTTATTTCTCCTACTATTGCCTCTGTTTGCCACTAGCCAAGCCGCGGAAGAAACGGTGTTCCTCAATGATGATGTCGCCATCAAACTCTATTATTTTGCCCCTGCAGCAGAATTTGAAACCCCACGACTGGCAATCCTGCTCTCCGGAGGCTCAAATGACGAATACATGGCTCAAGCTCAATATTGGATCGGCAAGGAGATGGTCAACAGAGGTTGGGCTATAGCGGTGCCAATTTCTCCGAAAGGAAGAAAGTATTTCGTTGAGAATACCGCTGCCCTTCCCAAACTTGTTGATTTCATCCATGCCAGTCATGACCTCGATCCTAGCAAGCCACTCTTAGTGGGGGTGTCTGGTGGCGGCAGTGCTGCTTTAGCGATCGCAGCCCAATCTCCGTCTCTTTATGCGGGAGTGATTGCGACACCTGGGCGCATCTGGAACCCATCAAAGTTCAAAGACCTCGATGGACTCCCCGTTTACCTAAGAATTGGTGAAAATGACAGCTTCCGATGGAATAAGCAGCTTCCTAGCATGGTGGATGTGCTTCATAGCGCCGGCGCCAACGTTGATGCAGCACTGATGGCTGGCGAAAAACACATATTTGAGCTGGATTGGGAAAACTTTGATGCCTGGCTGGAAAAGTTGCAACAGCCCTTAACTCAGTGACGACTGCTGCGGCTTGAAAAACGTTTTACGCTAGTAACGATCTTTCTCAACCCAGTAATTGCTTACCACCCCGTCCACAAACTCGATTGACAAGGTTTCAACTCGTTCTGATTCAATATCCACTGAGAAGACGAGGAAAAGACTAACTTCTGTGTCTTTTTCGGATCGATTTCGGTATTTCCAAATTTCAGACCCATCAGCATAGTTCAACTTGGACACTGGCTCTCCAAAAGAATTTCGCACCCATTCTTGGCCACTGCTGCCTAACTCAATCCTAGTAACGTCGCCGTCATCCCAAACCGTATGGATTGGTTTTGAATCTGAATCGACTGTAACCAAACACCCAGTGAGCGCTAAACCCACCGCCATTGCTATTATGCTTTTAATCATTCCTTTTATCCTTCGTTGACCTTATCAAGTAGCAAACTAAAAGCTGGATCTACCAGCCTATCTCTATAGAGACGCTGCACCGCATAAATAGTTACAGTTCAGATGCGGCACTATAACCAAGTTTTTCTGAATCAAAGATTAACGAAAGCCGCTTATTGTCGAAAACATCATATAATATAAACGAAGGCGTCCTTATAGCCGACCAAAAAACATCAAATGGAATTACATGCTCTCTAAATTCAACCAACTTTTCCCACTTATGGCAGCCTTGCTTTCAGTCATGGCATTCTTCTCAAGCGGATTCTTCTCAGCTTTTGAATCCAGCATTATTCCTTTGTTAGGGCTGGTTATGTTTCTAATGGGATTAAATCTCAAAACAAATGACTTTCTACAAATCATTAAAGAACCCAAACCAGTATTGGTTGGGGTGGCCCTGCAGTTTGTATTAATGCCAGTACTCGCTCTGACTTTGTCCGCTATGCTCCAGCTCTCAAATCAGTTGACCGTGGGCATGGTATTGGTTGGCTGCTGCGCCGGCGGCACCGCCTCTAATGTGATTTGCTATTTGGCCAAAGGTGAGCTCGCCCTATCCATAAGCATGACCTTAGCATCTACCTTGGTTGGCGTTATCCTCACCCCTGCGCTAGCGACCTTTTATCTCTCTGAGTCGGTCAGCGTAGATATTCTTGGCATGTTATTAACGATGCTTAAGATAGTCCTACTCCCTCTGATCATAGGAGGTGCTCTCAATCACTTTGCCCCAGCCAAAGTAGCGAGCATTGAATTCCTTCTCCCTTCGATTGCCATCACCTTAATACTAATGATTATTTCGATCATAGTTGCACTCAACGCCCAGCGGCTAACCGACATCGGAATGGTGACTATGTTGGCGGTAGTTTTACATAACTTAGGCGGCCTGATGGGCGGCTTTTATATTAGTCGGTTGTTCGGATTCGACGTAAGAAGAAGCCAAACCATTGCCATAGAAGTTGGTATGCAAAACTCAGGGCTGGGGGTAGCATTAGCTCTTCAGTATTTCTCTGCCACGGCAGCCTTCCCTGGTGCTCTTTTCAGCGTTTGGCATAATATTAGCGGCTCGTTATTGGCATCACATTGGAGTAAGAAAAGAAGCTCCCTGGAATATGTTTTGCAAGATGAGCTCGCCCCAATTGAACGGTAAAATCAATCTTTAGGCGAGTTAGCCCACTACCCGCCTGACCTGACAAATCCCAACCCGCCCATGTCTAAAAAAGTTAAATCTCTGTTGGTGGCGGCTGTGCGGAAGCCTGCTAAGGAAATGTGGTGAAAAAGTCACAGGTGACCTTTTCCTCTCGTCTATCTCATAACTTCTTCATTAATTTGCAGCTTATTCTCTCCCAGCCTCTCTCTTTACTCCTTTTCTTTCTTTTCTGCTTTTGTTGCCAAAAGTAATAGCGGCACTAGCAATCCCCTTTGTTTCTGTTCAATACAGCGCAAACAGATCAATAAAGGCAGATCATGGCCCAACAACCCTTCCTTTTTAAGTGCAAAAAATCAACCTCCCTTCCTTGCATGACAGCCCTTTTGTTCAACCGCTAAGTGCGCTCACAGACCTTTCCAATCGATGAGCCACATAGCGATTTCAATGGTGACGTGCTAAAATTTTTAGGCCTTAAACTGATCTCAACAAGTGGCTTAAAAGTCACGAGGACAGCGATTATCCGCTAGCTAAGCTTTTTGCTAGCCAATCCACAGCAGGAGAAGAACAATGAAACTGATAAGCGCAATTATCAAACCTTTCAAATCTGATGATGTTCGCCAAGCACTGTCAGAAGTCGGGGTGAATGGAGTTACATTAACCGAAGTCAAAGGATTCGGTCGTCAAAAAGGACACACAGAACTCTATCGTGGCGCTGAATATGTAATCGACTTTTTACCTAAGATAAAGTTAGAAGTCGCGGTATCCGATAACATAGCTGAGCAAGTGATCGAAGCTATATGTTCCGCTGCGAACACAGGCCAGATCGGCGATGGTAAAATTTTTGTCACTAACCTAGAACAGACCATTCGTATCCGCACCGGCGAGACCGGCGATGATGCTTTGTAGAAGAGTAGTATAATCGATGAATAATAAAACCAAAGTATTTACGCTTTTCGCTTTAACACTGCTGCCTTCACTGGCATTGGCTCAAGATGAGCTATCCGGAGCAAACACCGCCTGGATCCTCACCTCAACCGCGCTCGTTCTTTTCATGACGCTCCCTGGCCTATCACTTTTTTACGCAGGCTTGGTAAGAACTAAAAACGTACTATCCGTATTGATGCAATGTTTCTCCGTAGCGGTTGTCATTTCACTGCTGTGGCTAGTTGTTGGTTATAGTATTGCGTTTGGCCCATCCGAATCCGCTTATTGGGGCGGCCTAAGTAAAATGTTTTTCAACGGCGTAGTCGTCGAATCGATGACGGGTGATATTCCAGAAACGGTATTCGCCTCTTTTCAAATGACGTTCGCCATTATTACTCCGGCATTAGTCGTGGGTGCCTTTGTTGAACGTATAAAATTTTCTTCAATGCTTATTTTTAGCGTGCTGTGGACTTTAATCGTTTATTTCCCAGTTGCTAATTGGGTGTGGGGCGGCGGCTGGCTAGGACAACTTGGCTTAATTGATTTTGCCGGCGGCACAGTAGTCCATATCACCGCTGGAGTCGCAGCGTTGGTATTCGCGATTGTCTTAGGGCCTCGAGATGGCTTCTTGAAAACGCCTATGATGCCTCACAATCTGACCATGAGCTTTACCGGCGCGGGCATGTTGTGGGTCGGTTGGTTTGGCTTTAACGCAGGCAGCGCACTTGCAGCTGACGGCGCTGCTGGAATGGCGATGCTTGTCACTCACCTTTCAGCGGCCACAGGCGCACTGACCTGGATGGTTATTGAATGGCGCAAATACGGCAAAGCAAGTGGTCTCGGTGCTATCACCGGCATGGTTGCCGGCTTAGCGACAATTACTCCAGCCTCTGGCTCAGTTGGGCCCGCCGGCGCCTTAATTATTGGCCTTACTGGCGGCGTTATTTGTTATATCTGCACTAACTACATAAAACAAAAGTTACGTGTTGATGATTCGTTGGATGTTTTCCCGGTACATGGAGTCGGCGGGATTGTCGGCACCTTTCTCGCTGCTATTTTAGTCTCTGATAGCCTTGGCATATTTAGCGGAAATGGCTATGCACAGGGCATGACTATGGGATCTCAACTTGGCGTCCAAATTCTTGGGATTGTCGTCGTAGCAGTTTATACAGCCGTGCTTACCTATTGGCTGATTAAGTTAGTAGGCATAATGACTAACGGCATACGTGTCACTAAAGATGAAGAGCAGATTGGTTTGGACATCACCGACCATGATGAACAAGGCTACTCTATGTAACTTTTATTTAGCCTCTAAAGCAGTTAAAAAAAGGCCGGGGGTTCCCGGCCTTTTTTATGCCCGCAACAAAAAATCTAAACAAACTTCTGCCGCCACATAAGGGTAAATGGTGTCTGCAGTTAATTTTCCACCAGCTGCGTTTTTGTTCTTCGTCCAACCTCATTACATCGACTATAGCGCTTTCTTAAGAGTCGTAATTGCATAGACCAATTTGTTTCCCGCCATATCCGTAAAATGTGTCGCAACTAAGCAGGTGCTTCGACCCTCTTTGATGAGTTCACCTTTGAGGAGAAAACGCGGACCTAGAACCGGGGCAAAATAGTCGATTCGCATATTCACAGTCGAAGACCATTTGAATTCCGACTCCTCCGTGAAAAGCGTGCGAACCGTATAGATTGAAATCATATCTACATAGGTACCAGTAAACCCGCCAAAAAGTTGATCCCTGGGATTAAGTAAGTGATCTGGCAGATGCACATCAACTTCCACTAACCCTCGCTCTTCAGTTAATATTTTCCATTTATATGATTCGACTAGGTCACCCGCACTGTGACCTGGCTTCATAAATATAGGCGTCTCTTTATCTACCTTAACTTCTCCCGACATTTCAGCTCCTTTGAGGGATAAAATAGTTTAGAGAAGCTTAACACGGCGGAAGTTTAAACTGCTGCATCCAATGCCGTGCTTAATTTTAATGCTGCAATGTGGACAGCTGAACTAACCGCTCAATTGCTAATCAGTCACATCAAAATTTTCAGACTAAAAACCCAAAATTTTCGTGGTTTCAACCAACAACAGTGGCGAGAAGCTTCAGTTTGCCTTCAAGAATCACCTCAATCATTAAATTAACCTATTGATAAATATCAGCAATATTAGTTGGCAAGCTTATTGCTAACATCTAATAAGAAGCAAGATTATCTAGGGCTAAAACCCAAAACTGACAAAAAATAAAAGGGAGCATCATGCGCACAACGAATCACACCTTCCGGCTTGGGGCCGCATTAGTACTAGCAATATTACTGAGCAGCTATTTATTGGACGTAAATGCCGACGCGACTGAAATTCAAGACATTTCAAAAATCAGCAGCTGTATTCATGTTGAAGAAAACAAGCGCGTCGTGAATGGTGGAATCAGAATTCAATGTGGGGCCATCGCGTCTCAAATTGGCACAGTGAATGGCGGTATTGATATCGAAGATGACGCTGAAATAGATTCAGCTGAAACTTTGAACGGAGGTATTGATGTTGGCGGAAATGTGACTATCAATGGCTCACTGAGAACAGTGAGTGGCGGAATTAAAACCAATTCGGGCACAGTCATTCGCGACGACGTGGTAACGGTCAATGGCAAGACACGCCTGCGAAACACGCTGGTAAATACGGTAGTTCAAACCTCTAATGATGATATTGAAGTCCACTCTGGTAGCACCCTCGAGGGCGACATCATTGTTAGATCGCGATCTTCCTAGCTTGGACGGCTATTTAACAGCATCCGTTGACCTAACGATCTTATTATTAATCCAGACTCAATTGCCGGTTGGGATATTCACCTCTACAAAACAGTAAATCTTAGGATAGATTCAGGTACGCAAGTGGGCCATATCATCGAGCACTTTTAGTAAACTCAGCGTAGGCACTAGGAGAACATAAGGTGAGATGAAATAAGCGATATAAAAAATGAAGCAAGAGAAGAACAAAAAATTTAAAGTTAGATGCCAGCGCCAACAAATACAAGCCGGCACCTAACCTTTGCTACTGCAAACGCAGTAAAGACAAAGCGCTGCTCAATCTTCTTTTTGGTAATGACCCATAAGCATGCCCGTTGCAAGAACATGACCGTCTATAGCTCCTAGCATCTCCTCTTTATTTAGGCCCTCTGGTAGAGCTAGCGCAGCGTCCAAAGCATACAATCTAAAGTGGTAGGCGTGAAGCTTTCCGTCAGCAGGTGGGCGGGGACCAAAATAACCTGCCCGGCGTAAACCATTGAGACCATTTATCATCCCGTCTAGTCCATCAACATCAGTTACTACAGCATCTTTAGTCAAATTGCCTGGCAGACCGTCGGCATCCGCAGGGATATTGTAAGCAACCCAATGAACAAACGGCTGAGGCATCGGCACTACCGGGTCATCTGCTACTAATGCCAATTGAACTGTACCCTCTGGCAAATTAGACCAAGCTAGGTCAATTGAATGATTGTCCCCATAAGCACTGTAACGTTCGGGGACAGTGCCATGATGATCAAATGCGCTACTATTTATAACTATAGTATCTTCCATTTCAGCTGCATTTAGAGTTATCGCCGTTAAGCAAGTCGCTAAATATAGCGATGCTGTAAGCAATATTTTTGATCTTTTAAAAATGGCACTCTGACTTATGATATTCATATGTAACTCTCTTTTTGTCGTTAATAATTTTTAAAATGAGTTAACTTTCCGCCTTGCCGCTTACGTAGTCCGCAAGCTCTGCTCGCTCACGCAGCAGGAATTTTTGTACTTTACCGGTAGAAGTTTTATCAATAGGACCAAACACGAATTTTTTGGGTATTTTAAACCCTGCCAACTCTTCTCTGCAATAAGCCACTAGTTCACTGGCATCAAGCTCCTCACCGCTTTTCAGGCTAACAAATGCACAAGGCACCTCCCCCCATTTTTCATCCGTACTGGCGACCACTGCTGCCTCCAGAACTTTTGGATGTTTGAACAATACTGACTCCACTTCCAACGAAGAAATATTCTCTCCACCAGAAATTATAATGTCCTTAGAACGATCCTTTATCTGAACATAGCCATCAGCATGCCATACCGCCAAATCGCCAGAATGAAACCAACCACCTGCAAAAGATGCCGCTGTAGTCTTGGAATTTTTCAGATAACCTTTCATTACCAAATTGCCCCGCATGAAAATCTCTCCCATTGTAGTGCCATCTTTTGGCACCGGCTTCAGCGATTCAGGGTCCGCTACCATAAGCTCATCTTGCAGCGGTGCTCTCACTCCCTGCCTAGCCAATAGCTCAGAACGATCATCGATACTGAGATCTGACCAACTATCCTGCGGCGCACAAACTACACAAGGCCCATAGGTTTCAGTTAGACCATAAACATGAGAAACACCAAAGCCCATCTTTTCCATACCAGCAATTACTGCAGCCGGCGGCGCTGCCCCTGCAGTCATGGCTGACACATGGTGTTCAATACCCGATTTTAATTCGTCAGCTGCATTGATCAAAGTATTTAATACAACCGGCGCCCCACAAAAATGAGTGACCCGATGCTTTTTAATCGAATCAAAAATAGCCTTGTCTCTTACATGCCTTAGGCATACGCTTGTGCCAACCATAGCGGCCAAACCCCAAGGAAAGCACCAGCCATTGCAATGAAACATCGGCAATGTCCAAAGGTAAGTGGGATGAGCTACCATATTCCAGCACAATGCATTTGAAATAGCGTTTAGGTAGGCACCCCGATGGTGAAACACCACACCTTTTGGGTCACCAGTTGTACCTGACGTGTAGTTCAACGAGATAGCCTGCCACTCATCTTTGATTTGAAAGCAGCGATAGTCCGGATCACCATTGCTGATGAACTGCTCATAATTTTTATCCGCTAACAATTCACCGCCCTCAAAATATGGATCATCAATATCGATCACCAATATTTCATGCCCAACTAGCGGTAACGCAGCTTTTACAGTGTCGCTATATTCCCGATCCGTGAACAGTACTTTGGTTTCAGCATGCTCCAAGATAAAAGCGATTGCCTTGGCATCCAAACGTACATTAAGGGCATTAAGTATTGCACCAGTCATCGGCACGCCAAAGTGGGCTTCGAATGTTTCGGGCGTATTCGCACCCATAAACGAGACAGTATCCCCCTCCCCAATACCGACTTTCATCAAGGCTGAGGCAAGCAAACAGCAGCGCTTATAGGTTTCTCCCCACGTGAATTGAGTATCACCGTGGATCAAGGAAAGCCTGTCAGGATAAACACTTGCAGCACGCTCAAGGAAACTTAGCGGAGTCAAAGCAGCAAAATTTGCATTGTTTTTATCTAATGATTGCTCATAAATATTATTGTCACTCATAACTTCGTTCAATCCTTTTATGTTTCCTAAAGTCTATTGCCAGAATACTAGCATTATAAAGAGGGTTCACACTGCGCGTCAGGGGCTTTTTCGGTTCAACAATGGCACGCATCTGACTCCATTACTGTCGGTTGGTTGTTTTTTAACGGCAAACTTGAACATTGCTGCAGGATATATCATTAGCGCTTTAATCCTCAACTAGCTCGGTTATTTCAGTTTAGGCTCTAACATGAGCGACGGAAGGAAAGGATGGGAGAGTGAGGGAGAAGGAAATAGAAAGATAAACAAAGAGATAGAAACCAATCCAGATTATTCATCAAGAACAACCCTTATATAGAGCCAATTGAACGGCCCAACCTAGCAACCACCGCCAAGGCTGGCCATGACGCCTGTTATTATCGCCCCGTGCCTACCGCAACTCATCTTAGCTGCGGCAAATTGACTCATCATCATTCAAAACCAATCACTCCGACTAGGTTTGCGGTAGAATATCAAGATGACAAAGATACGAGACGTATTGGGCTTCTTCAGCGACCTCACGTTGGACAACCTTGATGAGCGCAGCTCTATGCGACAGGGCTTGCAGCGGCTTCTGCTGCTGCGCTCCTTTGTAGCCGCCAGCGGCCTTGTTAGTTTCTTACTGTTTCAAACCCTTACTACGCTGCAGGGCCCCGTGACTTTCATTTTGGGCATTGTGCTGACTAGTTTTGCATCAGTGATGTTTGGCCTTTGGAGACTCCGTGCCGCCAGCCTGATTAGTAATACCGAAGTTTTTGGACATCTGCTATTTGATGGTTTCTTCTTGGTTGTACTACTGCTCAACACTGGCGGGGCTAGTAACCCACTTATCTCATATTTGTTAGTGCTATTGGCTGTTACCGCCACCTTGCTTCCAAAACCTTATGTAAATAGTTTCGCAATTAGCAGCATCGCGATTTACACGTTTTTCATTTTTCTCGATTTTCGAGGTGATCATCAGCCGGATATGAGCGCAGAAGGTCAGGAAATGAGCTTCCAGTTGCACTTAATTGGAATGTGGGTGATTTTCGTAGTAAGCGCAATTCTCATCAGCGTTTTTATCACTCGCATGGCGAGCACGATTAAAGTCAGAGAAGCGACTTTAGCAACCGCTAGAGAAAATGAAATACGCAACGAGCAGCTGGTTGCCATTGGCACATTAGCCGCAGGCACCGCACACGCCTTGGGTACTCCATTATCAACCATGGCCGTGCTCCTTACGGATCTGGACCGCAGCGATCTAAGCGAAATGAACATTGAGGACGTGAAAGAAGATATCTCTTTGTTAAAACAGCAAGTGACACGCTGCAAGAATTCCTTAGGGGAACTTACCCGTTACTATAATAGGGACAGCAACGAATCTAACCTTCCGGTATTACTGTCGGCATTTAGCGCTGAGATCAAAGATTACATTACCAATATCCACCCTACCTCAGATATTAATTTTGGTACTAGCTGTGCACCCAACATAAAAATCGCATCAGATTTAAGCTTAAAACACGCCGTTATTAATATAATTGAAAACAGCATAAAGGCTGCTAACAAAGAGGTTCAGGTGAAATTTAGCATACCAGAACCTATACGCGGCCAGCTCGAAATAGCCATCAGCGACGACGGCCCAGGGATCCCGCCTGAAGTATTAGAAAAAGTAGGCGAGCCGTTTATATCCATGCGAAAGGAAACCATGGGCATTGGTATTTTTCTTGCTAATGCTGCAGTTCAAAAACTCAGCGGCACCATAGAGCTATTCAACCTCAAGCAAGGCGGCGCTAAAACGTTGATTAAGCTTCCGCTTCCAGACGCGACAACAACATGAACAAAGAGCAAAAGAAGATCTTACTAGTGGAAGACGACGATGTGTTTTCTCGTGTAATCTCTCGCGCTTTGGTTAATCGCGGTTATGAGTTGTTCCATGCGGCGGAGGTGGACTCTGCAATAGTCCTTATCGAGACTGATGCCTTGGACTATGCGATTTTAGATTTAAACTTGGGAGGACATACCTCCCTTAAGCTAATCCCGGTCTTAAAAGGGAGAAATCCAATGATTAGGATTTTAATCCTCACCGGCTACGCAAGCATAGCAACCGCCGTTGAGGCCATCAAATTAGGTGCAGATAACTATCTTGCCAAACCCGCTAATGCCGATGAAATTGTCTCAGCGCTGGTTGAGAAACCAGCAGGCGAAGCACCCTCATACGATTCAAACCTCGCCATGGAATCCATGTCAGTGCGTCGTTTAGAATGGGAGCACATACAAAAAATCCTGATGGAAAACGACGGCAACATTTCAGCCACAGCGCGGCAGTTAAGAATGCACCGCCGCACCCTACAGCGAAAACTCCAAAAGCGACCTGTCGCCAAATAAAAGTTTATTATATTGGCGTAGTGGGGCTGCTATTGTGAATCAGCTAGCGGCGAGTCAAAGGCGCCATCGTAAGATGACGACCGCCATCTAGCATCATTGTCTCCCCAGTAACTATCTGTGGACCGGTAATGAAGCTCAGAATACCGTCGGCTACGCTTTCTGGGGTAGCTGTAGCACCGAGGGGTGCATTGCTGATATTGAAGTCCATGACTTTTTTATACTGCTCCTCTCCCAAGCCTTCCAGCAGCCAATCTCCAGCTATAAAACCGGGACAAACTGCGTTAACGCGCATTGAGGGACCCAGGGCTCTAGCCAGTGACAGTGTCATAGTTACCATAGCGCCCTTAGACGCAGCATAAGCTACTGAACTGCCAATACCCGTCACACCCGCAGTAGATGCCACGTTGACTACCGCGCCAGCGCAATCGAGCTCTTTCATCGCAGGGGCAACAGCGCGAATCATTTGAAAGGCACCCACCACATTGACTCCGTAAATATGCTGAAAATCAGCTGCGTCTAGCCCGTCAAGATCACTATGCTCAACAAACTTAGTGGTTCCCGCGTTATTAACCAGAATGTCGATACGCCCCCACTGACTCAAAGCCGCTTCTGCCATTGCAAGACAATCAGCATCCTCAGCCACATTACCTTTGACAACGATGGTCTCCCCACCGGCAGCGGCACAAGCGGCGGCGGTCTTTTGGGCACCGGCTTCATTGGAATTGTAATTTATGAGCACACGGCAGCCTTTAGATGCCAGCAGCTCAGCGGTTGCGGCACCTACACCGCTGCTGGAACCTGTCACAATAGCGACTCTATCCTGTAAATTTTTCACTCTATGCTCCATCTATTAAGAAATCAGTAACTTATAAAAGTGGCTTATAAAATTGGCCTATGAACGTACCATAGTTTAGCTGAAAACCCTGCCAAGAGGGATCACCATAGGCTGCGATGAGTCGATTCGATAAAACCGTGATATTCATTGCATTCACCCCTTGAGTGGTTACAATACGTAACACTTTTAAGGGAGCACTATCCCCTTAGTAGCACTACAATCTTCATCGGCTCAGTTCATGTAGGCCGTTTCAATAATTGAAGCAAAATAGCCAATACGTACTAAAATCTGACTTATGGAAGATATCGTATTGGTAAGTACTTATTTAATAAAAGCACCCTACATCTGGTGATTTTGAAGAATAAGTACTATAAGGAGATTCGAGTGAAAAAGCAGCAATTGGTAGCAATAGCCATCTTCGCAGTGGTTGTTCTTTGGATGATAGTGCCTAGAGACATTGACCGCAGCAATGCAGATTTGAACGGGCCAACACGCACTGTTCAAGCGATCTCAGGAGGGCAAGCGGCCAGCGAAAGTCCAGATATTATTACAGTCAGGGCAATCCGTGTTTCTCCTCAAAGTTACAATGACAAAATTCGCGTGCGCGGTCGAACACAAGCTTATCGTCAGGTAGAAGTGCGCGCGGAAGTTGCTGGACGCTTAGTCGGCGAGCCTATTCCCAGAGGGGCAAGGGTTAAAACAGGCGACACTCTCTGCGAAATCGCGGTCGATAATCGCGGTGCTGATCTCTTAGAAAACCAAAGTCGCTTAGAACAAGCTCAGTTCGAATATGACGCCTCGACCGACTTACAGAGCAGAAACCTTCAATCGGAAGTGGCTGTTGCCCAGTTTAAGGCAGCTCTTGATTCAGCCAAAGCTGGCGTCGCTCGGGCTGAACTCGCATTACGTAATACCAAGGTTGTCGCACCATTTGATGGAGTGGTGGAAATGAGAGCTGCAGAAATGGGCGATCTGTTAAACATTGGCGCTGTCTGCGCTACTGTTTTAGACGATAGCCCTATGTTACTCGTCGGACTTGTACCAGAGCAAGATATAGCCCCACTCACAATAGGCTCACAGGTTAATGCCCAACTCCTGACAGGCGAGATAATAAGCGGCGAGATTACCTATATCGCACGGAACGCAAATGACATTTCTAGGAGCTATCGCATCGAAGCAGAAATAGATGCGAATGAATACAATCTCCGGGCTGGGGTGACTACTGAAATTCTTATCCAAGCTGCAAATATTCAAGCCCACCTTATACCTGCTTCTGCATTGACCCTCGATGATAACGGAGCTATTGGCGTTAAACTGATCGATGACAAAGGCAATGTGAGGTTTAGCAACGTCAGCATCGTTGGCGATAATACTGGCCTACTCAACCCAGGTATTTGGGTTACCGGTCTCGACGGCAATGTCAATTTAGTGACTGTAGGTCAGGAAATTGTATTTCCAGGACAGCAGGTTGAAAGCAATTTTGAGTGGTCTACTAATTAAGCACAATATCTGAATTAGGAGTTATTTACGCAATGACAAGTTATATAGATGCGGCTATATCGCGCTCAAGAACGACACTCAGTATTTTTGTAGCGATAATGCTGACAGGGTTTGTCTCCTACTTATCCATTCCAGTAGAGCTAAATCCTGACGTTGAAGTTCCCATTATAGTCACGTCCATTATTCATAGCGGTATATCACCTGAGGATGCTGAGAGGTTGCTGGCAAAACCCGCCGAACTCGAACTCAAGACCTTGGACGGGATCACCTCTATCAGCTCGTTTTCCAGTGAAAATGCAGCAACTATCATCACCGAGTTTGATATCGATTTTGACTCTCAGTTTGCTCTTTCCGAAGTTCGTGAAGCCGTTAACAGAGCAAAAGCCCGATTCCCTCAAGAAACCGAAGAACCTATTTTTCAAGAAGTATCGGCCGCCTCAGTTCCTGTGGTCACAATCGCAATAAGCGGCGAAGGCGTATCGGAACGCACCCTGCTTCGTATTGCCGAGAATCTACAGCGAGAAATAGAAATACTCCCCCCTGTTTTAGAAGCCAACATGGTTGGCAACAGAGAAGAACTTTTAGAAGCGGTGATAGATCCTGCCAAACTTGAAACCTACGGCATTCCTAACAGCGCTATCATTCAAGCGGTAACCAATAACAACCGCTTAATCCCAGCCGGTCAAGTTGACACCGGCCAAGGCAGCTTCTCCGTTAAGGTTCCAGGTTTAATTGAAGACGCCGACGACCTCTTTAATTTACCACTTGCCTCAACAAGTCTCGGGGTAATTACCGTGGCTAACATCGCGGATGTGCGACGTACATTTAAAGATGCCACTCGCTACTCCTACGCCAACGGCTCAGCCTCAATCTCTCTTAATGTGCAAAAGCGCAAGGGAGCAAATTTGGTTGAGACAATGGAGCAGATAGATGCGATAGTTCAGGAAATTCGTCCTAGCTTGCCCCCGGCAGTGACTTTGTCCTACATTAATAATACCGCGCCTTTGGTGCTTGAACAAAATCTTGGGCTGCAAGGTAACATGGCCACCGCGATGATTTTAGTTCTCATTGTAGTGATTGCTTCTGTGGGTGTTCGCTCCGGTTTAATTGTTACCCTCGCTGTGCCCTTTTCCTTTTTCTTTGCCTTCATTATTATCAGCTTGCTAGGCTTTACCTATAACTTTATGGTGATCTTTGGATTGCTGCTAGGGCTGGGTATGCTGATTGATGGCGCCATTGTGATGGTCGAGTATGCGGATCGCAAAATGGCTGAAGGCTTGGGTGCACATGCCGCTTACCGCGAAGCGGTGAGAAGAATGTTCTGGCCTATCATGGCCTCAACGGCGACGACTTTAGCCGCATTCCTACCCATCATGTTCTGGCCTGGTGTCGCCGGCCAATTCATGAGCTATTTGCCTATTACTGTATTTGCGGTATTGATCGGTTCGCTGTTCTACGCTCTTTTATTTGCGCCAACTATTGGCGCACTGATCGGTCGCTCCACTGATGCCAGCAATTCTCATTCACGTCAATTAGAGAAAGACCATACCGAAGAAATCACAGGCATTACCGGAGTCTATGCCAAGGTGCTTGGGGTTGCTGTACGCATGCCAATCATCGTGTTCTTTGGAAGCATTTTCACACTCGTCTCAATCGTATGGGCCTATGGGCAATTCGGTAAAGGGGTTGAGTTCTTCACCAGCGTTGAACCAAGCCAAACGCAGATTCAGGTTTTTGCGCGGGGTAATTTTTCACCCAGCGAAGTACGGGATATAGTACTGGATGTCGAAAGTAGAATTACCGAAGTAGGTTATTACAAAGCCATCGTGACTCAATCCGGCGCTGGCCAACAACTTGGCGGTGACCAGCAAACCGCGCCAGATCTCATTGGCAGCATCTTTATTGAAATGACTGACAGACGCGATAGAGACCTCGATGGCTTTGAAGTTGAAAACAGCTATCGAGATGCGATTACCAATATCCCAGGCGCTCGCGCTGAAGTCGCCTCTATTGAGCAAGGCCCTCCGGTCGGTAAAGAGATTCAAATAGAGCTATCCGGTGACGACCTCGATGCCCTTTTCGCTGAAGCAACTAGAATTCGAAATCATATGGAGACTGAAATGGGCGGCGACCTCATCGATATCGATGACACCGCTCCAGTACCTGGAATCGAATGGGAGATGGTTGTTGATCGCGCACGAGCGGCCATGCTTGGCGCCAGCATGGCTGAAATTGGAACGGCGATTCAGTTGATGACCAATGGTATCTTTATGGGCGACTATCGTCCCGACGACAGCGAAGAAGAAGTTGAGATTCGAGTGCGCTACCCCGCACAGTACCGTGGCCTTTCGCAGATGGACACGATACGAATAAGTACCTCAAACGGCCCAGTGCCTATTAGCAGTTTTGTGACTAGAGTTGCCAAGCCTAAAGTAAGCTCTATTCAACGAGTTGATGGCAACCGAGTTGTGTACGTTAGGGCGAATCCAGCACCTGGCATAGTTGCAGATAATAAGCTGCAAGAACTAGCTGTTTACATGGAAGAGAATCCTACTCGTAAGGGTGTGGCTTATAATTTCCGCGGTGCTAACGAAGAACAGGCTGAATCGGCTGCATTTTTAGGACAAGCATTTTCGCTTGCGCTGGTCTTGATGGCGATTCTTTTGGTGACGCAGTTCAACAGCTACTATCAAGCACTGCTCATCTTATCTTCAGTATTGCTTTCCACGGCCGGAGTATTGCTTGGTCTACTGACCACAGGGCAAACATTCAGTGTGATTTTGACCGGCATAGGGATTGTGGCGTTAGCGGGAATTATCGTTAACAACAATATTGTACTGATCGATACCTTCAATGTGCTTAAGGCAGACAACCCAGATTGGACAATCCAAAAAGTAATCGTGACCACCGGGGTACAGCGGCTACGCCCAGTATTCTTAACCACCTTCACAACTGGCTTTGGATTGCTGCCATTGGCGATGCATGTATCCGTAGATTTGATCGGCGCAGAAATTGAAGTCGGTGGGCCGATTACATCCCAGTGGGTGAGCTTAGCCTCGGCAATCGTGTTTGGACTGTCTTTTGGCACTATCCTTACGCTCATAGTCACACCTGCCATGCTAGCTTTACCTGACAGACTGAGAGAGCTTATTGGTAAGCTACCCAAGCTGCCCACGCGAAATAAGCCTCAGCTTAATACTTAAATAACGCCCTAGCTGCGGCTTACTACTTCGCTTAAGCCGCGGCTTTTTTAATCCCCACACAGCGAGCGCAAGCCTAAGTCGTAGCGAGGCAGTAACGCCAGCAGGGCTATAATAGGTACAGATCTCGGTCCGGCGCACCGGGATTTAATTATGCTATTGAGCATTCAGGATTGTGCCAATATATTTGGTGAAAACCACAGCGATCAAGATAGGCAATTATCTATGATCTGCCATCAAGCGCTAACGTCCTAAGCTTATTAATTCACGGGCGAAGTTTATGCCCGTGGTTCACAAACCTCATTGGCCATTTCTGACTTAGGAGACCATCGCCCTTCCCCGCCTCAGACAATTTACTTAATAAGCCCACGGAGAATAATTAGCTCGACTGAAAGAGCTTGAGAAATTCAGATTCTCCTGACGGTGTACCTACCATTACAAGATCACCATCTAAAGGAAGAACAGTGTCCGGCGAAGGGTTAGTCACGGTTCCTTCATGGTTATCGATGCCGATGATGCTACATTTTGTACGCTGGCGAATATTCGCCTCTGCAATGGTTTTGCCAGCCAATTCCTTAGGAACCGGAGTCTTAAAAACATCAAGTCCCTCGGCGATCATTAATAGATCGCTGCGTTGAAGAAGATTGAACAAAGAATTAGAACCCATTGACGAATAGGACATCACGATATCGCAGCCAGCCCGGTGAAGCGACGCGACGCTTTCCTCAAAAGTAGAACGACAAATAATTTGAATATCAGGCCTAAGCAGGCGACACAGAATTGTCAGGTAGATATTAGTCTCATCATCACGCGGGGTTATAATGACAGTTGGCGCATGGTCGATTCCTGCACGCTGCAGCACCCCCCTATCCGATGCAGAACCGTGAATAACCTTATCAGAACCTCTAGCTCGCTTTTCTAGCTGTTCGACAATAACGTAGTCAATGCCACGCCGCTGAAGTGAAACCGCAGTTGCGCGGCCAACCCGGCCACCGCCGATTATCAACACAGAAGTCGTTACTGGCGCTTCTCCTGAGCATTTGAAATTAGTGTCAAATTCACGCAGCTGAGCAGTCGAGCCGGCCAGCAAAAGGACGGTATTGGGTTCCACAACGCTTTCCTGCTGGCCTATTTCAAAATTCCCGCGGGCCCAAAACCCAACAATGCTGACGCTAGTCGCACGTTGCGCCTCGTTGTAGCCTTGGCCAACTAATGAAGTCCGCGCCGCATCAACCTCCGCAATCACCAGGTCATCAATGCGGCCCACAATATGAGTAAGTTTGTCTCCACCGATAGCTCGCCTAGCAAGCGCCTCGGCGATTAAATGGGTCAGATCCAGAACTCGATTACAGCCAGCCAACTTGAGAACATCAGTTGATGTTTCTTCTCTGGCAGTGGCGATTATTAGAGTCTTATCTGTCACCCCTCTTGCTGTAAAAACTACCGATGTATTAATAATGTCAGAGCGGGTGGTCGCCACCATCGCAGCTCGCGCAACACCTGCTCGAATAAAAGTGTCTGGGTCATTTAGCTCGCCGTGAATAGCGTTAATACCTTTATCGTTAAGACGCAAAACATCATCGAGCTCGGGCAGAACTAAAATATAAGCGTAATCAAATTGAACTAGCTTAGGAATCAAAGCCCTTATCACTGGGTCGTAAAACGTCAAAATCACATGATCATGTATTTCATCAGCGATCGTCCGACGGACACGACTCGCCGCACGGGACTCCATCCAAGGTTCATAAAAAAGCTCTATAAAAGTAAAAGGCAGCAGAATCAGCATGTAGATGATTCCAGAAAGGAGAACCAATATTGAATACAGTCGCCCGAGGTCCGTGACAAAAGAAATGTCACCGTATCCCAAAGTAGACATGGTTGAGAGGGTCCAGTAAAACCCGGAGATAAAAGAATACTTCTGACCTTCGTAGGCCATTAGTAATTGAAAAATAATGGAGAAGCTCGTCACCAGAATACCAAGCGTGACAATAAATCTTAACAGCGCACGAGAGTTACGATCTATTAGCTTTGCAGAAGCCCGTTTCAATAACTGCAAAAAGTACTTCTGAAAAGACAACGCCCAGGGTGGTTTATTGCCGTTACTTTCTTGGGAATTCAAAATATTCTATCCAAATAAAGAGACCTAAGAAATTGAGACTACCTCGTTATTACTCTCTTGCATACTTCAGGAGTTGAAGTTCATAAGTTCAGTTCTTGCGCAATAGAATGGATAAGGAAAGTGACGACCGCGCAAATCAGCAGGAATCTCACAGATGCGATTGGCAGCGCGCTAACACTAGGGTAAATTGAGATTGATCGTGGACGATACAGGGAATACAACCCTTACGGCTGCGGGAATCTAAAACGAATCGGCTAGTAATGAGCCGCCTGCTCCCTGCTGCTGCAGAACGTTGGCCTTGCTCATCTGAGAATTTAAACGCAACTGCTGTTCAGTAATCCTGATGCTTTCATGGAGATAACCGAACTTAGGGTCGCTTTGATCTAGATTTTGTTCCGCCATTGCTAAACGGTCTTTAAACAAGTGATAGGCTTCACGTAAATGATGAACCCGATCCTTGCCGGAGGTGAGACTAAGCGCATTGACATGCCAAGCGGATACTTTTTGCAGCCCCAACTCTAGTCGCGGGTCACTCTCATCGAACACACGACGATGGAGGAGTTCGAGGTAAGCATAATGATCATCCACCGCCTGCCAATTCCCAAGCTCCATCTCACTGTAAATTATGAGCTCTAGCGTTGAAATCTGCGAGGCGCTATAAAAACCATCGTTAACACGAGAAAGCCGCCAAGATTTCGCAAGCAGGACAAGTGCCGACTGATGATCGCCTGCTTCTTGAAATTGCCGGCCCGTCGCTCTGAGTGCTTCTGGGAGCTTGGCATTGTAGGCTCCAAATTTTTGTTTAAGTGTCGCTAGTAATTTTTCGGGGGACTGTGACCACTCGAGAACGAGATCAGTGCTCGGCTCAGAAACGGTCGATGTGGTTGCCGCCAATTGTTGGCCAAAACAGAATATAGGAACGAGTAAGAAGCTGAGAGCAAGCGCGAAATCTCTACCCGCTTTCATCAATAGTTTGGGGAACTGTTGTGTTTTTTGCTCGATAAACATCATTAAAATACGCTCTATTTGCAATAACTATGGCGTATTAGTTCAGTTTTATCAATGGATTATGTGACTTATTTTTCAGTAATATGACAGTACCGTTACATTATATTTTTTATTATTGTTACTTATCAATGACTTGGTTTTCTGCGCTTTCTTTTGGTGCACTTAATATGACTATTCCCGACCATGCCAGTGACACACAAAAACCAACTAAAAAGCCTCTCGATAGGCAGTAGTGTAGTAAAGTTCTTCTCATTAATCCCGTTTTATCTGTAGGTTCGGTTCGCGATTATCGACTCAACAAGGATCAGTATTGCAGCCAAACAAAGAATCCACCACCAAATTCTCTGAGGCCGCTCTAGCTCTGCCACTAGTTGTTCAGTCTGAACTTGTCTTGATTGCACCGGACTAGTATCCGGATTAATAATGCGGTCGTAGAGGTTTGAGACTGGCGCCTTAGCCAGATTGGACTCCCCTGCCAATACATTAATCGAGTAGTTAAGTGAATTACCGTTAATAGTCGCCTTGATAAACCCTGGTTGGCGCGCGGTGATCGAATAGCCGTCGCCGGCAAACTCAAGCGGCTCACCATTTACATCAGTAGCCGAAATATTAATGCCGGCAGGCGCATTGCCACCTAAGTTAAAACTAGTGCCGACCTCAAAGTCGCGCTTAATGTTTTCGGCCTGCGCTAAGTGACGGAGGGTTTCATGGACAAAGGGGAGGAAAAGCCCTTGTAGGGCAAGATTATTCCATTCTAAATCTAGCGAGGATGCGAATAACAGTGTTCTACCTGCGCCCACCGTTCGCTCAACCAATGCAGGCTCAGCAGAATCAAACTGCATTAAAACATCGGCTCCTTCAACTGGCGCTAGGCTCCAATGATTCTCAAACCTAGCTGACCATTCATTGCCTAGAGGTCGCAATATAGGATGGCGGCGATCGAAGTCTGCAATGACCAAATAATCATCTCTGCTTGATCCCTGTCGCTGGATAAGGGCAGGAGTTATATCAGCGAAAAGTGAATTAAAAGTTTCAGCTTGAACGCGATCGGCGGGCGCAAATAGAACACTTCCCCCGCGCCTTACATAGTTAGTCAGCGCTTGAGCTTGGCCACTATTTAAGCTTCCCACGTTCAATAATACCGCCACATCTGTTTGTCTTAATGCCGCAGCACTTAGCACCCTCGGCTCAATAGATTCCAACTCAAAAGGCGATTGAAGTGCTGCGCTAACAGCCAGCCCAAACCAATGCCCCTCATCATCAAACCAATTATCAGACGCCTCACCATTCACTACGAGCACACGAATCTTTGGTAATACATCCACAGTAAAATAGCTCACGTTATCCACAGCAAAGCTGTCTCCAGATACGCGCACCTCGCCAGTATAGGACCCTTGCCCTTCAAAGTCGGCATCAAAGGTCACTACCGCCTCGGATTGGTCACTGAGATCGACAGTCTGGCGATCGATAATTTGATCGTTGATCACCAAGGTGACATCACCTGTGGCTAGATAGGAAGTACCTGTCGATCTAACTCGAGCAAGTATTTTTTGACCTGCCGCATCTTCCAGAAGCTGCTCTGGGGCACGCAAATCAGTCAGCGCTAGATTCTCAGATGATTCTTTACCAACATCCAACCCGCTAAAAGTCACACCTGGAGACAGTTTCCAGCCATCATTGGTTTCATCACTAGCAGATGCTTGAAAGTCTGACACCAGATAAACCGCTCGATTCTCAAAGCGAGACGTCTCCAACAGCTGATCCGCCAGTCTCAGGTTAGGCATATACGCGGTGGCCCCGAAACCGGCCTGCTCCAAGCCTTCAACAAAAGAACTGAGACCATCAATATCCGTAGTGAACTCTCGAACTATTTCAGCCCTATCAGAAAATGCAATCAGGGCTACTTCGTCACCAGAGGTCATAGAGGAAAGTATGTCCAACACTGATTTTTTCGCAACGGCGAAGGTATCCGCATATTGCATACTCATAGAAACATCCAATAAAATCACGGCAGATTGAGGGTCTGCATCCAACAGCCTGGCCACAGCTTGATTGACAAGCGGCCTAGCAAAAGCAACAACGAGTAAGATGATCAACGCAGAACGTAGCAGCAATAACAGAATTTGTTGTAACTGCTGAAACAAGACAAGCTTTTTTGATGTCTTCTTCAAAAACCGGATAGTACTAAACATCATCTTCGGCGGCTTTTCTTTACGAATCAAATGAATAGCAATAGGGATAAGAGCTGCCAGCAAACCCAATAGGAAAAGAGGAGTCAAAAATACCATTAGAAGCTCTTTGCTCGCTTGGCCATATACGCAGATAAGGCGGAATCTAGGGGCTGAGATGTATTCATTAGACAATAATCTACGCCACTGCTTTGGCATTTCTTTTTACAATAGTTTAAAAATTCATTTAAGTTTTCCAAATAAGCGTCTCGAATGGCCGCAGGAGAAGTGATATAGGATTCGTTGTTCTCCATGTCAACAAATTCGGAAGCTTCGTTAAACGGGAAGTTAATTTCGGCATCGTCGAGCAAGTGAAAAGCAATGACATCATTGCCCATGGCTCTTAAATTCTGCAGGGTTGCTATCACTTTTTCCTCATCTTCAAGCATGTCTGATATGAGGATAACCATACTTTTCTTGTTTAGCGTGGCAGCCAGATCCGTTAACGGTTTGACCGCATTGGTCTTCTTGCCCGTCTCGACACGGGCCAATGTTCGCAGTATGTGCATCAAATGAGGCTTCCGACATTTCGCCGGCAGATAGTCATTCATCTGCTCATCAAAAGTAATCAGTCCGACAGCGTCTCGCTGCTGCATAATAAAATAGGCAAGCGCAGAGGCCAAGGTAATCCCATAATTGAGCTTACTGACACCCCCAGAGGTGTAGGACATAGACGCGCTGGTGTCCAACACTATCATGCAACGAACATTGGTCTCGTCTTCATACTGCTTTATGTAAAGTTTCTCACTGCGTGCGTAAAGCTTCCAATCCACATGACGCATATCATCACCGGTGTGATAATGGCGATAGTCATTAAATTCGACACTGAATCCTCTGTGGGGGCTTTTATGCAAACCAGAAACAAAACCTTCAACCGCGACACGTGCACGTAGCTCAAGATTATCCAATCCTGCGAGAACAGTAGGGTCTAAAAAATTAGCCGAGTCAGACATGGATTAGCGGCAGCCTCTACAGTTCAGACTTAGGTTCAGGAACAGCTTCTAACAGCCTGCGAACAACTTCATCTGTGGTAATTCTTTCGGCCTCAGCGTGGAAGTTCAACAACACTCTGTGGCGTAACACAGAAGGCGCTAGCGCTCTTATATCACCGAAGGAAACGTTATACCGGCCTCTTAGCAGCGCCCTGACCTTGCCTCCTAAAACTAGATTCTGAGACGCTCGAATTCCCGCACCCCAACTAACCCAGTCTTTAATAAAGCCCGGTGCATTAGGGCTTTGTGGGCGCGAGGCATGAACCAACTGAACAGCATATTTAATAACCGCTTCTGCAGCTGGCACTTGGCGCGCTATGCGCTGAAATTCTAAAATGTCTTCTCCGCTTAGGGGGTGGGACAACTGCGCCTCATTGGTTTGAGTTGTGTTGGCCACCACCGTGATTTCATCTTCCTCGGAGAGATAACCAAGTTCTATCTTGAACATGAAACGGTCGAGTTGAGCTTCAGGCAGCGGGTAGGTGCCCTCTAACTCGATAGGGTTCTGTGTCGCTAAGACAAAAAATGGCTTGGACATTGGGTAAGTCACACCGGCTGCTGTCACCTGACGCTCTTCCATAGCTTCTAAAAGCGAAGACTGAGTCTTTGGCGGAGTACGGTTAATTTCATCTGCTAATAAGATATTAGTAAAAATCGGCCCTTTGACAAATTTCAAGGTACGCCGCCCGTCTTGCTCCTCAACTATTTCTGAGCCAACAACATCCGACGGCATAAGGTCAGGAGTAAACTGAATACGACTAAAATCAACCTGCAATATGTCCGCTACCGTTTTGATAAGCAGGGTTTTAGCCAGACCGGGGACACCCGTTATCAAACAATGTCCGCCAGCGAACAGTGCAATCAACAGTTCATCAATGATTTCATCTTGACCGATAATAACTTTTTTAATTTCCGCCACGATCTGGTCACGACCATCCTGCATACGTTTGACTAAAGCCAAATCATCCTGATCATCGATCGCTAAGATTTCTTCTGTTTCTTCCATTGTTTGTTTCCCGTCTTCTAGTGACTAAAAGCGTAAATTAAAAAGTTAATGCCTATCTTGTAAGCCTCGTTGGTATATTTCGTTGGGTAGCCTTCATAAAAAGTATGCTCCCAACCATCACCGAGGTCGGTGTTATAATTTGCAACCATCATGACTCGGCCGTCGTCATCTAAAACCGCATAAACCTCCGGCGGATAACTGGGATCATTAAGATTCATGAATCCCCCATAATCCCAGGTCACCATCCGCCCTGGCACCTGCGCCAGTTCGTTTATATCAAAAAAAGTATGAAAAATTTCATGGGTAGTATCGAGCTTTATAATTTCTCGATCTGGGAATATCTTCCCCATTTCCACAAACATATCATCAAGATGTGGCTCCCCCCAAAAATCATCAACCAGAACGAAACCGCCTCTGAACATAAATTCTCGTAACGCTTCAATTTCATCCGGCTGAAAATCAGGACCACTAAGAGACGACCCTATAGGTACTCGCTTCCAATTCATATAAAGAAATATATTTTCAAATAATTTCGGGTCGGTAAGTGCTATGTATTCATGATTGGCCGGATTTGTATCTACGTTGGTATATCGCTGCACACCTCGCAGAAAATTTTGATCTGAATCTGGATAGTCCGTATCCCACCAGCCACCGCGTCTGCGATAGCTAAACGAACCACTGTGATTACTGTAAACACCTCTTACCCAGCGGAAGTCGGTTAAGTCTGTCCCGTATATAGAAACATCCTCATCACTGCCTAACTGCATCACCTGCCCGTGCCCGAAGCCACTTAGCAAGAAAAGAGTTAACGGCAAAAAGAAGAAACGTTGCTTCATCAGTCGCTGCCTTCACCGATAGTTTGCAGCAAAATTTGCTGCGCACGCTGAAAAGAAGGCGCTATTTCCAAGGCTCGGAGGATACTTTGCTTCGCCTCGCTAAGCTGACCGTTGGATAGATAGGCCTCTGCCAGATTAGTCTGAGCTTCTACCGGGTCATTTACTTCAAGGCTCATCAGTACTTCGTATTCGGTGACAGCCAAAGCATTATTGCCCGTTTCTTTGGCGAATTGCGCCTTAAGCTCATGCACATCATTGCGATAAGGGTCAACTTGGAGTGCCCTGTCTAGGTAGTAGTTAGCTCGTTCAAAATCAGACTCATCAAGTGCCGCTTGGGCCAAGATCATTGCAGAGCCGAAGTCATGCTGCAGATTTTCCAAAAGTACCTCTAGCCATTGCAGCTGAGACTCTTTATCGCCTTCTTGCTCATAAATTTGCGAAAGAACCAAAGCCGGACTTGGGTAACCTGTGTAACCTGGCAATAAATTATACGCAAATTCCAGCGACTCTTTTGCTTCAATAAAATTCTCGTCTTTGAACAAAACAATTCCTAGCTGAAGATGCGCTTGAAAATCCCGAACGTTTTCCTGAATCCGGTTGCTCATGTGTTGCTTAAGGGATACGTTGTTATACAACTCCGCTAGAATCGCACTTGAATTTTCTCGCACTCCGTGGCCGTGGCCATCGCCCTCGTCAGGCGTGTCTTCTTTATGGACATGGACGTTTATTTCACTAACCCTGCGCTCAACCCAGCTTCTAAAACCAACATCGAACTCGTCAATTGAGGTTTCAAACACTTCGGCAAAGCGCTCTGAATCCTCTTTAATCAATCCGTACTGATAGACAAGATCAACCAACTTTTCGAAACCATATTCACTGGCGATATAGTCGACAACTAAATAGGACTGAAAATAGGCAAAACCGAGATCAGCGCTGGATTGCGCCCCGGAAAAGCCCGCATTTAAATTCTTAACATGGAGAAGCTTATCTTGCTCAGCAGCCCTCACCAAATCCAAACCTTGGCTGCGCCCCCAGTAAGAACGACCTTCTCTTTCTTCCCAGACCGAGATACCTTCTGACAGCCAGCGGGGCATTCGATTACCTGTCATTTGCAATGTCACCACATGGGCAAACTCATGCCAGACTATTTCTTGCCAGTTAGCAGAGAGCGTATCTGGGGAAATAAGAGTGATGACCTTGCCAAAACAAATTCCAACAAGGGGACCTATATCTGGAAGACCCACTGAGCGCACAGCAAAGTCCTCGGTCTTCTCGAATACTTCAATAAGTATTGGCCCTTCAGGTTCAAAGCCATACTTTGCCGTCAATGTGTCCCAGCCTTCTTCTAGAAGCGGCTCAAGGTAAGGCCATAATATTTTTGCATCACGCTGACTCATGTGAACTTTAAAGTGCTCACTCTCGAGGGTTGCGTAAGTTTCCAACGTGTCAAAAACCTTTAACATGTTAGAGGTCAAAATATTAAAAGGGTCATTTTCATAGCCAATTTCTAAATTCGCCTTACCTTCTTCCTCCTCACCTAATCGAATCAGATTACTACCGAGCACGGTATAGCCCTGCCAATACTCCGGATCAGCTTCTATAGCTGCCCTGGCAAAGCCTACCGCCTCGGTAAATAAATAATTATTACCAAACGTATCCGCCACATCACCAAGAAACTTAGGATTATTGGGGCTGAAAGCATCAACCTGTCTTTTAAAGCGCTGAAAATCCTCATCGCGTTTCTCCAGGGCTGCTTTTGCACCGAGGACGCTCAAGGTCTTCAGCGATTCAGAATTCATCGCTAAAGCCCTGTCAAAATAACTCATCGCCTCGTCTTCACGACTATTCAACAGCAACAGCTGACCGTAAGTTTCCAGCGCTGGTATCGAATTGGGGTTGATGCTTAATGCTCGCTCAAGAGCACGCTCATCTCCAACTACTCGAGCGATACCTATCAAGGCAGGTGTATAACGACTATTAATGTCTAACGCGGCCTGAAAAGAGCGCTCGGCATCGGTGGCATTGTATTTTTCGAGGAATAAATCGCCCCACAGGACATGTGCCTCTAGATTGTTAGGATTGGCTCTAGTTGCTTCGCTAAAAAGACTATTTGCATCATGAAAATTGTCCGTTAGCCAGCTCGCTAGTGCGACCATAGCAACATCTTCTGAACTGAAGACAAGTCCGTCATTATAGCGTTGAATAGATTGGTCCAAATACTCATAAGCCTGAGCTTTGCGCCCCACAAACTGCAGCAAGCTGCCGTATTGAACAAGTGTGCGCACTGGCGCCTCAAAGGATTCATCAATTAGCTGTTTGAGTATCGCTATAGCAGCTTCGGAATTACCCGTGAGACGTTTAAGCTCGGCCAGTTGCGTACTTATTAAGGGAAATTCCGCGTAGCCCTCATCACCAATCGCATCTTCACATATTTTGATTGCTTCTTGATAGTTACCCATCATCCCGAAGGCTCTACTAGCACCAACTATTCCTTCACGCCGGTCTAGACCATCGGCCATCTGAAAAACATCGCTCGCCGCTGCATAAGAGCCGCCGAGCATAAGCTGCTCGCCTCTAAACAGCGGGGATTCAATCAAGTCCGGAGAATTTCCTTGCGCCACTGCGCTTAACGAAAAACTCATCGCTAGGAGAAACCCAGCTAGATTTGAAACTGTTCTTCTATAGAGAAATTTGATCATTAAACTGTCCTGTTGTCTTCGCTAACTCAACCAACAAAGTTTCCAGCTGTCGCCAATAATCAGCTTCAAGAAAATCCGCTTTGCGGCCTCGCAGTATAAATACCGAGCGCTCAACTTCCTGCATCATAGCCTTTAGAGAAAGCGCTTGATCGGATAAATTTTCGCCGTCATCTTCTAAAGTGTCAATATAGGCGATTTCGGCTAGCCTGCCATCGACATCGGTAATAGTCGGGTTCAACGAAAACAAGGCGTCCCCGTTATCGTCTAGACCAGCATGCTCCGACGCTAACCGCCCCTGCTCTTCATACCATTGATCAACGCTAACCTTGGCGTAATTAAAAGCTTCCAACATAGAGACACGATTATTTTTATCCCGGTCGCCATTGCGCTGATCTAATGCTTCAATAAAGTACTTAGAAAATATAGGGTCAAATTTTTCGGACGGTGAACGGGTCGAAGAAATGACAACCCGTCCCGCACTGGAAAGAGAAGCTGAGAAGCCATAACTTGCACTAGTTGTGTTTACAATAACGATGTCTTGTTCTGAGAATGGATCGAGCATTTCCGCAAACTGAGTACCCGTAATATCTGGCCCAACGATATTAAACTTAGACTCTTCATCAGCACCAGCCCCGTGACCAATCAGAAAAATTGTTATCTGATCTCCTTGCTTAACCTGCCCCTGCAATGTCTCTATAGCATTTGTTATCCCAGCCAGGTTCACAGGTCCGTCTACCCGCGCGGCAGCGGATTGATCCTCGTTGCTATTGTGTCCTTGATCATGCAGCAGAGTGATCGATTCTGAACCATAGCCGTAATCTCGGGCCAATATGTCGTGTAATGAAAATGCCCACTGCCGAAACTTCGACTTATTATCTTCACCCACCGTCGGCCCGGACATTATCAGTACAAACTTTGCCGAGTCTGCCCTATCAACAAAATACTCTGAAGACGCCCCTGCAAAATCGTCCTGGGCCACAGCGGGAAAACTAAATGCCATCGTCGCCAAAAGTGTCATGACGTTCCACGTATGACGGGCTTGCTCAGTAAGGGGCCTTGCAAAAACTTTAAACAAGCACTCAGGAAAATATTTCACCACAACCCCTGTCATGACAGCCCCCTTAAACGGCGCAGAACCCAATCACAGCACAACAATAAAATCAGTAAAGCCAACAGCCAGGGTCTATCCCAAAGATCAATTTGGACTTGTTGGGAATAAGCGTTTGGTGTGAACTCTATAGCTTCAGCCAAAGCGTCTGAGTCGGCTAAGGCAAAATACCCACCTCCGCTAGACTCGGCTATGCGACTGAGCAAGCCAGAATCGAGTTCCGCATTTGTATATTCACCTAAAGAAGGCGTCACCACAAAAGCTGCTGTTTTCTCTGAACTGTCGGCGCCGGCACTTCCTGTTGCACTAGCAACATCGACCAACACCTCGTACACCCCTTCTTCCTCAACAACAAACGACGTTCGGTAGACACCATCATCCTTTATGTCCCACTCCATCGAGGAATCAGTAACATTTCCTGAGGGATCAGCGGCTTGCAACCACAAAATGGCGTTGTTGTCTGCGCTATATTTATCATCCAAAACAGTGGCTGTGACAACTACCTCATCGCCCACGTTATAGAACTCTTGATCAAAATCTATAGTAATCCTCTCGGGCGCAGAAACCGCAAGCCAACGCAGCAGTTGTCGCCAAAGCGTTTCTTGAGATTGGTCTTGCGAAGGCAGCATCATCTGCCAACGCCAAGTGCTGGCGGTTGTAATAGACATACTGCGACCACTGCCATAACGCTGGTGGGCCACAATAGGCAAGGCCTGGTTTTGATACTGGAGTAAGGGGTGCTCTAATAAAACAGTGGCACCCGGTTTGGCTCTGCCGGTTACATAAACCCCTTGCAACGCGGGCAAGGAAGTCCAAGCAGCGTTATTTCCCAAATCATTAGCTTCAAGGCGCATTAGCGGAGAGTATTGACCATCGGTAGTTCGCCGCGGGAAAAATTCTTCACCTGTTGGATTGTCTCCTCGCCTAATCCCGCCGCGTAGCTGGGCCGGCAGAAAGTTTTCTTCAACAAGGGTAACAGGCAAAATATCCGCAATCTCTGTGCCGATAAACTCTTCGTCAACCATGCCGCTCATGAGGAGTCCTCCACCGCGCTCACTGACGAATTCTTCAATCATTTGCAGTTGCTCTTGATCAAAAAATGAAGCCTCGATATCACCTAACACTATAGCTTCATACTGAAATAAGGACTCTCTGTCTCTAGGAAACCCGCTGCTTAATTCAGTTGGTGATTCTATTCCTTGACGGTAGAATTTTTCTGGTCCTGTCTGTAAATAGGTCGCTAAGCGAATAGATTCATCGTTGGTTACTGCTCGGCGAATAAATTTGTATTCATTGCGAGGATGTCCTTCTAGGTAAAGAATATCCAACGCTTCCTTTGCGGAATTATCTACCAAAAAACTGTATTGATTGTTTTCTTGAATCAGCTCACCCGATTGAAGTTCTACTCTTAGGTCGTAAACAATTTTCTCTTGCCTGTCCGGAGTGACTTCCAAATCAAAGCGACGGGTTACGCCTGCGTCGCCAAGAGTAACTACTTCACTAACAACCGCTATATCTCCGTCGTTAATAGAGACTTCAACCTCTTGGCCTTGGTAACCTTCATGAAGCAAGGACAGTTGCACATTAAAGACAGAGCCTTGCAAAATTGTTTTTGCCGCAGTCACGCTAACAATACCGATATCTTGGGGGATTTTTTCTTGCCCGACCCCAACTGTGAATATGGGGATTTGTCTTGCCCCAAAGTCCTGCGCTGTCGCTAATGGATCAACATCGCTGTTGTCAGCGCCATCACTTATCAACACTATACCGCCCAGAGGCAAACCATTAAGCTGCGCATCCACATAAGCCAACGCCTGATCTATCGACGACGATGTGCCGGTTTGCTCAAGCCCCTCTAAATCTGAAATTCTTGAGGTCTGTTTATCAAACCTAAAACTTCTAACCTGAAACGATTCGGCTAATTGGTCTATCACGCCGTCGTCGAAAAAATTGCTAGCTACTGCGCTTTGCCTAGTTTTACCGTCGACATCTTCTATCGACATACTGAGAGAGTCATCGAACAGGACTGCTAGGTAGGTCTGTTGAGGGGAGACCTGCACTGTGTCAATAACAGGACGCAGCAGACAAAACAGGATAAGAACTAGGATAAGAGAACGGTTAGCAACCAGCATTCCCTTCCAAAGCGGCGTCAATTCTCTCGTCGTTTTAAGGTAGGTAAGCCAAACACCGACCACTATGAGTAAAACCAGTAAAGCGAAAACCCAAAGACTTATGCCATAAGCAAAATTTAAGTCGCCAGACTGGAACGCAGCAAATAAATTAGGTTGGTTGTATGCCATTCTACTGATCAACACTTCCCGAGTCGCGACTCACCGACCCTTGGTTTTCTGACAATACGCGGTAATATTCTTCGACAAGCTCACGGTACTCTTCCGGAATATCTTCATCGTCAGCCGCATAAAGTTTGCTGTTGATACTATCTAATTCAGCCTGAGCTCTAAGCGCTCCCTCCAACTCAATGATGGGTTGCAAAAGTCCTCGAAACAGCTCTGGCTGACTGAGGAAGTCTTCGATGCCCTGTTGGGTTAGCTGCTGTCTTATAGCCCTTGCATTGCCTACTGCCGTGTTACTCATGGTTTGAGCTTCCTGCGTCCCGCCACCTTGCTGTTGACCACCCCGACCACCTGCTGCGCGGCCGCCAGCTTGACTCTGCTGACCGTTCGCCTGGGATTCTTGAACTTGGCTGGATAACTGCCGCGCCAACTGTTGCGAACGCTCTAGCTGTTCTCGCAGATCACGAACTGTGGGCGTACCTGAACCGGCTTGGCCTAACGCTTCGCCTTCACCTTGCGCACTGAATGCTTCAGCCTGTTCTTGTAACTGCTCTATTTGTTTGCGCAGGGCTTGCGCATCGTTGGCTGCCGTTTGAATTAGGTCAGATGCCGAATCTCCGGATGCTGGGTTAAGCGCCATAAGGCTTTGGGCCAGATCTTCCATCGGCATCTGTAATTCTTGCTCTATGTCCACCGATAAATTGACCATACCATTACGCAGCACTCTATTACTGGTTTGCATTTCTTCTTTGATTGGACGTAATTCACGAGAAGCCGCTTGGGCTTGAAACATTAGCCGCTGATCTTCACTGTCTCCGCGGGCAATAATAGCCCTGAGCATATCTTCGATCTCATCGAGATTTCGCTGCTGTTGCTGCTGGGCTTCTACTAAATCTTGTAGGGCGCCACTGGCGCGGGTTTCTTGGCGTGTTTGGCCTAAACCCTGCTCCCGTATCTTCTCCTGAAGTGCATCTTGCAAAGCTCGCTGCTGCTGAAGTAGCCGCTGTCCTGCTTGCCCAAGATTTTGGGCCAGCTGATTAACTGATCGTTCCGATTCACCGCCCATTTGCTTTTGTTGCTCACGCAGATTTTCCAGTGCCTTTTGGCTTCTGGCCGCGGCGATGGCTGCGGTTTCGCTCTCTGATGCTTGCTGCATTTGCTCTGCAGCTCGTTGCAATGGTGATTGCTGCCCGCTGGATGATGAGCCTTCCCCGGATTGCGACTGAACCTGAGAAGAAGAACTAGACTGCCCTTGCTGTGGTGGCTGCTGAGACCGGCTGGATTGTTGCTGCCCCCCCGACAACTGCTGAGCAAGCTGGGCGACTTCCTGGCTAAGCTGTTCCTGTTGCCGCTTAAGACGCTCTAATTCTCTACGTTTTTGCTCTGGTGTCATTTGCTCTTCTCTGCGAGCGAGATTTCTCTGCGCACGGGTGAGCCCTTCTTGACGGCGAGCCAATTCCTCTAGTTTATCAGCCTCAGCTGCGGATTCAGGGGACCCGCCTTTTCTGCTGTCTGGCGTTTCATAGCGATTTTCAAGCTGGCCCATTTCCATATCGAATAAATCGCGAAGGTCCTCACGCTCTTGTGCTGCAGACCCAGAACCGCTGCCGCCACCTTGTTGCATACTAATATCAGTTCGGTTTATATTCGCTTCTGCTTTGAGAATATACTGCAGGGCTAATTGTTCGGGTTTCAACGCACTGGTTATTTGCTCAATATCAAGATCAGCCGCCGCAAGATTCATCTGCTCGATCGCCAATGACAGATTCTCAACTGCATTATCATAAGAGTCATCGGAAAAATTAAGCCGTTCAGACAAGCGCTCTATGGATTTTACTGCCCTATCAGTGGCTTCACGCTGGGATTCAGAAATAATCTCTGCATCATTTTTAAATTCTTCCTGTGAGACCTTACTTTGTCTGTTCTTTAACTTCCAAGTCGCAGCAATAATGTCTTTTTGTACCGATACCAAAGCACTGCTGTCTCTTCCGCCCTGACCACCTCCAGCGCCTTGCCCACCCGAAGCTCCCTGAGTCCGGCGAAATTCTTGATCAGTAGGGATAACCTGCAAAAAGTAGATGTCAGAGACCACTTCGGCTGGGCCATCGAGGCCGTTATTGTCTGCGAGAGTAAGGTAGTAACTAACAAAGTCTCCTGGTTCAACCGAGAGATCTTCTAGATAAATAAGCTCATCGCCGGTTATCTGCTTAGTCAGGGTTTCAGGAAGAAAATCCACCTTCACCTCGTCAGCTCCGACCACACTGTAGTTAAGCGCAAACTTGCTTAGTCCATAGTCATCTGACGCGGTGACTTCAATCACCACCTCTTCCAGTGGCATTACGTCTCGATCACTACCAGGTCGCTGCAAAGCTAATTCAGGAGGTGCGTCTTCAATCGCTCTAATATAATAATCCAGCGGGTTAATACTTTCTAAATCATCGAAATCTTTTGCCGTGATTTGATAAACACCATCGCGGGTTACAGTGAACTGGCCGCGACCTACATTGTTCTCGATAAGGCTAAGCTCGATATTTTGATAAGGAGCCATCTCTTCTTCTTGCTCTTGGCTATCATCTAAACCAGCCCCACTGAACATCACTAGGGCTTCACGGACCGGCTTATTAAACGTCACGCGAAAATCCACTACAGTGCCCTCAGGCACAATCATGTCCCCCGAATCCTCTTCTTGGTAGTCTTCGAGTAAGGTGTATGCTGGATAGTCGAAGTCCAAATCTATGGTTTCTACCTGGGGTAGATCGAATAGGGTAATTTGATATTGTGAAGAGCTTTGCTCTCCCGCCTCATCAAAGTTGACATAGTAAGTCGTGTTTTCATCTATCGAGGGGATAAAGTAGCTGTAGCTGGCCGATTCACTGCCACTGCCATCCCGACTCATTGTCACATCACGCCAATTCACATTGTCGTTCTGCAATCGGAGGTTAATGGTGCCAGGGATTGCATTAATTACAGTGGCTACTATAGTGACGCTTTCACCGCGCTGCATGTCGATCGTGCCTGGCTCAACCCTAATCTCAATAATGGGCTGAACGTCAACCACTGTCACCGGCTCTTCGATTGCGAAAGGCCAAACCAAACGACTAGCTGCATTAAATAAGGACTCCGAACTAGCCACAAGCGCCAGCACGATGCTGGCCGCAGCAGCTGCACCCGCAAATGAATACCAAGAAGCACTTGCCGGAGTTACCGTCTCGACTTGCTGCTGTTGCTCATTGACATGGGTTTGCGCATCTTGCCAAAGCTGTTGGATAAACTGCTGAGAAACCCCTTTCTTGCCAGAACGCATCTCTTCTTCAGAAAACTCAAGGGACGTTAGCAGGCGTTGTTCAAGGTCCGGTATGTGGTCTTCGACGTAATGGGCAAGCCTTCGATCATCGGTGGATTGTTGATTCACAGAGCTGAACAGGAACCAGCCCAACCCCGCTAAGATGAAAAGTATCCCCATGAATAAGGCAATGGTTCCATTGCGCTCTGGCTGCAACCAAGCCGCGAGTACCAATCCAGCTAAAATAGCTGTAGCGGCTGCAATACTAAAATAGCTGCCTTGTTTGAGTAGCAGCAAATTGCGCCGACGCCGACGGAGGTTTTTAAGGGTTTCGCGGAGACTTTCAAATGTTGTAGAAGACATAAAAGCTCTGAACGTTAAGTAAATGGGTGACGCTAAAATATGGTGCCGCAACTTGCTATCGTAGGTTTGGAGCTACTATTGCCTTGGCAACCTACTTCGAGTGTTCCTTTGATTTAATACTTATTTAGTGAAGATTTAGTTCAGTCTAGAGGCAGATATTGCCGACGACTAAGTCTCTCTAAGAACCACATTCGAAGGTGAAAAAAATCACCCAATCAGTCCTAACTATCCCATTAACCCGACACTGAAAGCAAGAACTTAGCCGGTTCAGACCGGATAAAGCCCTCGCTCTATCAGCTAGCATGAGTGGCACATTTTTAAGTAAAGAATTCGCCCTGGTTTGAGCTAGGTTTAGATCCCATCGAAAGGTTTGTGCTAGATAAACAAACCTCAAGTATCGCAACCCATTTCAGCGGGTCGATAATAAGGGGAGTCATCAGGGAAAACGCGAATATCACCCCGGTTCAAGTATTCATTAAGAGCGCTTATGGACTTATAGGGCGCGATATCCTGAAGGGTCACGGCCGTTGGCCGGGGCAACACAAACAGATCTGAATCAGCCTCGGCTAGGGCCGCACTGGGGCTAACCCAACGATGGTCGAGGATTTCTTGATTGTCGACGTTAACCTTGACCGCTTCGGTCAGGAGACACACAAAAAACCATGTGCTGAAACGTCTTGCCAAATTCGGGGGAGTGGTCCAATGGGCTGTGTGCACCAACTGCGACTCCAAAATATCAATCCCCGCCTCTTCCGAGGTCTCTCGTACAGCCGCACGCTGAGCCGCCGGATACTCCAATCCATCCGCCGAATCTTGAAAGTCAGCTTTATCGACCCGCCCACCAGGGAAAACCCAGTGTCCGCCATGAAACGCCAACTTAGAATTCCTCAGCAATAACAAGACCTCGAGGTCTTCTTGCTGCGGCGACTCTCTGACCAAAACTACGGTTGCTGCTGGTACGGGCTCAATATTTGGCATGAAGATATAAATCCCTTTGGACTGAAAACAGATGCTGAAAAGCAAAAACAACATAATAGCGAACTTTTCGCCTAGGCCATAATCAACACTTGATAAATCTAAACGCGAGAGATTTAGTCTATTGATTGCAGCTAGAGCGACAGCAGAATAGAATCCTGCGTTAGTAAAACGATCAACCAATGATTAATTGATGAGGAATCCCCATGACAGTAAGTTTTGAAAACCGAGTCGCTATCGTCACTGGCGCAGGCGGCGGGCTAGGCAGACAGCATGCTCTTGAATTAGGCCGTAGAGGCGCTAAGGTAGTTGTAAACGACCTCGGTGGCGGCGTAGATGGCGTTGGCGGGTCGGTCTCAGCAGCAGAGAGCGTTGCAGAAGAAATCAGAGCAGCCGGCGGCACAGCCATTAGTAACGGCGCATCCGTCACCGACATTGACGCTGTAAAGGGAATGATCGCGGCCACCATGGAAGAATGGGGGCGCATCGATATAGTCGTTAACAACGCAGGCATCCTTCGCGATAAGACTTTTTCTAAGCTAGAGCTAGAAAATTGGCATGCGGTAATTGATGTGCATCTAACTGGCAGCCTGAACGTCACTAAATGCGTATGGCCTATCATGATTGAACAAGGCTATGGCCGCATAGTTATGACTACCTCTACTTCCGGTCTGTTTGGTAATTTTGGCCAAAGTAACTATGGCGCGGCAAAGCTAGGCTTAGTCGGATTCATGAATACCTTGCGTTTTGAAGGAGCCAAATACAACATTTTTACCAATGCAATAGCCCCAATCGCAGCAACGCGAATGACTATTGATCTACCAGGATTCGAAGACAGTGCTGAGAAACTAGCGCCGGAGCTGGTTACCCCAGCCGTCGTCTTTTTATGCAGTGATAAAGCGCCTAATGGACGCATTATCCAAGCTGCCGGTGGCCGCTATTACTCCGCGGATGTACGTGAAAATGTAGGCCTTGATTTAGGACTTGATGCCAGCGTAGAAGATATTGAAGCAAATATCGATACTATTCTGGACATGACAAGCAATGCAGGAATTCTCGAAAGAACCCCGCACCGCTAGTCAAATCTGATCGCTTGGTTGACCAGAAAGCCTAGCCTTTCTGGTCTGCTAAGACTTTCTGAATCGAGGCCCGTTCATCCATTAACTTCATCAAGTTTTTAGCCCCCTCAAACTCTCCCTGGGCATTCCAATCCAACGCTCTCCTGCATACCAACGTTGCTAGGTTAAAACTAAATCGGAAATAAAAGTCTGCATAACTGATCTGCGGACCTGCAATGTAAGGCTCATACTTTGCAATTTTTGCGAGGGCAGCGAAACCCTTCTCTAACTGCGGCTTTACCTCAGCCTTCAGCGCATCGCTGGCCGGCTTACCGAAGAACACATCACCATACAGTCGACGGGCAGGCAGCTCTACGTAAAGCTCCAAATAGCGAATAATCTCTTGAACCTTTGCTTTTTCGTAAGGGTTCTCAGGATAAAAACTCGGCCCCTCGCCCAAAGAGTCGAGATAGTCCATCATCACTCCAGTTTCAGTAAGAAACCCATGATCAGTCTCTAGTGCTGGCACTTTGCCCATTGGGCTTTTGCTTAAGTAATCCGAATCTTGGTTTGGCTTGACCAAGACTTCTTCGAAATCCATGCCCTTTTCTATCAGTATGGCTTTTACCATGTTGTAGTAGTTACTAATTGGAAATCCGTATAATTTAATGCTCATAATATCCTCTTCAAGTTATGCTCAGGGTTATTCTAATACTTAGATAGGAATTGTCCTGAGCCGGTCCGGACCTGCTTAGTTGTTAAACTAGGCGGCTTACATGCTTAGGTTAAAAATAATCAAGCCCGCAAACTAACCCGTTGCAATTAATTTTGCAAAATCAATATGATCCTCATGAAAAAAAAACGAGTTTTACTGCTATCGGCCTACGATGCAATCAGTCATCAGCTTTGGCGCAAGCGCTTGAAGCAGGTATTTAGCAGCTACCAATGGACTGAGCTTTGCCTAGCCCCCCGCCATTTTACCTGGCGAGTTCGCGGTAATAGCCTAATTTGGGCAACCACCCAGAGAGAGGTTCTTGAGCAAGATTACGATTTGCTAATAGCCACATCAATGGTGGATCTGAGCAGCCTGAGGGGCTTCGTGCCTAGCTTAGCCAGCATTCCTACTCTGTTGTATGTTCATGAAAACCAGTTTGCATATCCGCAAAACCGCAGCGACAGAAAAAATGTAGAACCTTTGCTCGTTCCACTCTACGCCGCTCTTTGTGCGGACACTGTTGCCTTTAATAGCAATTTCAATCGCAGCAGCTTTCTCAACGGTGCTGCGTCCCTATTGAGCAAATTACCCGAACAATTTCCAAACTCAATTATGACTCGGCTCAATGCCAGCGTTGTGGTACCGGTGCCTCTTCTCGACAGCAGTCCTCGCTTAACTGCTGCCGACTCGAACAGTGTTCTTAGCATGGTCTGGAATCACCGCTGGGAATTCGATAAAGGGCCTGAGCTTTTACTGGCAGTAGTTGTTGCAATAGAGGCACAAAAACTGCCGGTGCAATTGCATGTTGTCGGACAACAGTTTCGAGAGCAGCCGATTGAATTCAAGGAAATCAACAACCTCCTCGATAGCCATGCCAAGAGCACCAATATAGAGCGCGGACTTTTCGGTTTTATTGAAAATATCAACAACTACACTGCTCTACTCGAAACCTGTGATGTAGTGCTTTCCACCGCCATTCATGACTTTCAGGGGCTGGCCATTCAAGAGGCTTGCTTAAAGGGCTGCGTGCCTCTGACACCTGATGACCTAGCCTATCCTGAGTACATACCTGAGAAGTATCGCTACCCGGTTCAAAGCCAGATAGAGGCGACCGCTGATGGCGTCATCGATCAAATAAAAAACTATTGTGAATTAAAGCGCCAGGGTGAATTAGTTTGCGACGTTAATTTGAGTGCCTATCAGGGGGATAAAATTAAACGGCTTTACCAAGCCGAGTTTGACAAACTGACGCACGCCAGCTTGATTGACTAGTTAGCTTCTTCGAGCACAGGAAAGTTGATTTCTTGGCCAATTTGAATGCGTCCAAAATCTAGTTCGGGATTATACTGGCGTACCAACCATATGGGTGCAGAATATCGACTTCTGGCAATACGGCCAATGTTATCGTTACGTCTAACTTTGTAAGTTTCGACATTCTGAATTCGGTACTTGCTGAAAAACTCTTGCTGCAAAGAGGAGTGAAACTCACGGCGTCGGCGTTCAAATTCATCGATGGAGACACTATCGAAGCCTAACTGCAAACGATCACCAATAATTACTGGGTCACGGTACTGCATATTGTTTAGACGCCTGACATCCCACGCTCTAATTTCTAACCAGTCCGCGTAATGCCCCAAAGTCTCCGACGCTTGAATTTCTATTGAGCGATTAGTGGCCACTGAATAGTCAGAAGGGTCGGCGGCTAGGTCTTGAGTCAGCTGCTCGTTACTACTTTGAACAGTGGTTGCCGTTTCAGTAGCCACTGCGATTTCTGCAGATGCATCGATGCCAGTTTGAAGCTGCTGATCATCGGGCAATACCGCCGCAGGTGGCAAAGTTTCTTCATCAAGAACAGCAACCGCTGTTGTATCCTCCTCTAGAACTTCAATAGATTCAATTATTCTAGCGGCCACATCAACAGATGCTGACGCAGATACGGTGGCCAGATTGATTGACTCAAGCTCAGGTTCAGTGCTCGATCCAGAACTTAAAGCCTCAGCATATTGCAACTCGGTAGGAGGCACTGGCGTCAAATTGCCCTCTATAGCAGCCACCTGAACGCTGCCAGTATCAAAACCAGGGAGGCGTAATTCTTGGCCAGGATAAATCCGGTTTTTGTTAGCGATTCCATTTAGATTTAATAGCTCTTGCTCTGTAGTTCTAAAACGAGCCGCGATGACAGAGACAGTGTCTCCCCTTCTAACCTTGTACAATCCATCCGATGAGGTCGCTGAGGACCCAAATGCTAGCTGCTGAGGGTCATTGTCAGCCTGCGGAAGGAGTAATCTTTGGCCGATCTGAATGCGATTACTGCTGGTCAACTGGTTCAATGAGACCAGCCTTGCTACCGAAGTGCTGAAGCGTCTCGCGATTACTGACAAGCTGTCGCCTCTTACGATGACGTAAGCTACATCCGGTGTTTGCACAGCAAATTTAAAATCATTTTCAACCATGGCTAATAAGTCGCTAGAAGCCACAGCGTCGGCGCGCAGCTTTGTTCGAAACCCTTTAGGAATTCGTTTGTTGCCTTCCCATACAGCGGGACGTAGAGCCGGATTGTCCGCTTCCAACTGCTCTAAGCTGACGCCTACTGAGCTGGCAAATACTTCCGCGTCGATGAATGAATCCATTTCAACTTCGCGAAAATTTGGAGCTGGATTTAATCGAATATCACCAAAATGCTCGAAGGCATTATTCTCAACCTGAAGCACAGCTAAAAATTGAGCGTAGAAATTTCTAGAGGCAAAACCAAATGCCCTGCCCTTGTAATTAGCCACAATCGTTTCAATATCAGTTGTGCCTGTCTCTCGGACCGCTCGGGCTATTCCTCCTGCTCCATGGTTATAAGCTGTTAGCGCTAGTGGCCATGTACCCAACACTGAGTAATTGTATTGAAGCAGGCTCATCGCGGCATTCGCCGCTATATAAGGATCCATGCGTTCATCGACAATGTGGTCGATACGCATGAAGCGTTGTCCTGTTGCCCGAGTGAATTGCCACATACCTGCGGCTGCTGCACTTGAATAAGCGCCGGGATTAAACGAAGACTCTACGTGGGGGAGTACGCCTAGTTCAATGGGCAGCGATTTTTCTCGAAGAACCTGATTTATATATCCTCGATAGGCTCCTGAACGCTGCAAACCACCTAAAAATCTATCCGACTGCCCTAGCTGCCAGCGGACGTTTCTAGCAGCACGGTTCAGCGTCTGATTGCTGACGTCATCAGGCCAAAGAGCTAGGATGTCTTTTTGACTGCCTGTTAGCAGATCACGCTTACCAGTTGCCAGTACTCGGAGGTCTGCCTGTATTTTTTTGCGCCTGCTATCTATCGCTGACCGATCTCGATTCAACGCGGTATAGATAACGGAGAGATGCTCAGAATCATGGAGAAAGCCGCTCCGAGTATCGACCTCGGTATATACCTTAACCCAAAAATTAACAGCGGGTTCAAGCTCCTCTGGGCGAGGGAAGTCAGTGGCCGATTGCCCAAATGACAAAGTAGGGAGAACCGAAAATCCTAAAAGAACGGCTAGAAAGGCCCATAGGCTTCCCCCTCGACTGATCGCTTGAAGATTTCGATCTAATATTTCTGAACAATTTAAACTCAAATCCACAAATTCCAACCTAGCTGATTCATCTCAAAACTGCCACTGAACATAGCAATTATTAATCAGATCGCCAAGTGCTAAATGTCCGATGACAAAGCTAGAACGACCGAGCCCTCAGCGCCGCGATCAGACCGTACTATCTAATTCACCGGCTTCTTTGATGGGGATCATCAAATCTTCTTTAGTCACATTCATATAAAGAATAACGTTGGACGCTATGTATATCGAGGAATATGTACCGACCACTACCCCGATAATTAATGCGATGGCAAAGCCTTGAGTTGATTCCCCTCCTATTAAGAGAATTGAGACCAAAACTAACAAAGTAGTGAATGAGGTAATTAAGGTTCTGCCCAGCGTCTGATTTAGGGAAACGTTGACCATTTCCAAAGGCGAGCCTTTGCGCATGCGGCGAAAATTTTCTCTGATGCGATCTGAGACCACAATTGTGTCATTAAGTGAATAGCCGATAATTGCCAACATCGCAGCCAACGCATTTAGATTAAATTCCAAACCGAAGACCGAAAATATGCCCAAGGTAATTAGCAAATCGTGAGCTAGTGCGACCACAGCACCTATCGCAAACTTGAATTGAAACCTGATGGAGATATAGACCATGATAATGCCAAGGGCCACCAGCATACCTAACCCGCCATTTTCCGCCAGCTCTTCACCCACTTTGGCACTGACATAATCAGAGCCTAAAAGCCTAATCTCTAAACTCGAGGACTGGCGCAACAGCGCAGCTAGCTTTTCACCCACCTCAACCGCTGCAACCGCCTGATTTTCAACAGCAACGTCCGCATCCACCGGCAAGATAATTCGAATATCTCGGTCTGAGCCAAACCTAACAACAACCGCATTATCGTAACCTGCGTCTACCAAAGCGATATTCACTGCCCGAATATCAACCGACTCGGAATAACTCAATCTGACCGAAGTGCCGCTGGTAAAATCTAAACCTAACTCAAGCGAGTTAATTGCCAATGAGAGAATTGAAACCACGACAAGAATAGCAGAGCCGATAGCCGCTGCTTTGCGATAACCCATGAAATCGAACTTTGTATCCAGAAGCATTGTATTTATTACCCGTAAAAACCTTAGATTATGCCGACTGCGGCTTTGGCTGTGAGCCACCGATGGACAAGGTTTTCACCGTTCTGCCACCGTAGATGAGGTTAATAATTGCTCTTGTGCCGACGATCGCTGTAAACATAGAAGTCACAATACCAATCATTAAAGTAACCGCAAAACCTTTAACTGGCCCGGTACCAATAGTGAACAGAACCAGTGCCACTAAAAACGTTGTTAAGTTGGCATCAATGATCGTCGTAAAAGCCCGGTCGTAACCTGCCTCAATTGCCTTCTGGGGAGATATCCCTGCCAACAGCTCCTCTTTTATCCTTGTAAAGATAAGCACATTAGCATCCACAGCCATACCCACTGTCAGTACGATGCCCACAATTCCTGGCAAGGTGAGAGTGGCACCGATAGCTGACATCACCGCAAATATCATCAATATATTCATGATGAGTGCGGCATTGGCGGCCAAGCCAAAAACTCTGTAATAAGCAAACATAAATAGCACTACTAAACCCGCGGCAACTTGCACCCCGAGTACGCCTTGCTCCAAGTTCTCTCTGCCCATGGAGGGACCGATTACTGATTGCTCAACAATTGTCATTGGCGCGGCCAGAGATCCGGCACTAATGAGCAATGACAAGTCGTTTGCTTCGCGACTGCTAAGACCAGTGATTACAAAGGTTCTGCCCAAAGCACTCTGAATAGTCGCGTTGCTGATAAGACGCTCGTCTTCGTAGAACTCGACTTCCTCGACTTCTTCACCGGCATCGTTGAGGGATGTGTTGGTACGAGATTTTGTTTCAATCAACAATATCGCCATATTGCGGCCAACATTATCTCGGGTAATTCGATTGATCTGATTGCCGCCTTGAGCATCTAAGTTAATTTGCACCTGAGGCAAGCTATTCTCATTCAAGGTAGAGCGAACACTACTAATCCTGTCGCCTTGGAGAATCACATCATTATCAATGTTGGCGCTAAGCCCTTGATACTCATACTGCTGATAAGACGTTCGAGACGCACCAATTTCGGCTTCCATATGAAATTCTAGGGTCGCAATTCGCTGTAGAATTCGAATAGCCTGAGCGGGATCCTGAACACCAGGAAGCTCTACCACTATCCTGTCTGCGCCCTGTTGCTGGACAGTCGGCTCGGAGACACCAAGCGCATTAACTCGATTGAATAAAGTTGTCCTGTTCGCCTGCAAAGTATCTCGCTGAATTTGCAGCATGGTGTCAGGTGTCATACGCATATCGAGTACAAAAACATCGCTTGCATCACGGTTTTGCATTTGAATATCTGGAAAATTATCCGCCAGCTCACGGCGTGCTTGAAGACGATCATCATCCGTGGCAAACCGCACTTCAAGATGAGAATTGTCAACAATAGTTAGGCCGCGGCCACGTATTTTTAACTCCCGAAGGATTGTGCGCACATTACTTCGGTTGTCTTCCATGCGGCGCTCTAAAGCAGACTCCATATCCACTTCCATCAGAAAGTGAACACCTCCTTGAAGATCCAGCCCCAAGCTCATTTTGCGAGCACCGATAGCTTGCAGCCAAGCCGGCGACGTTGGTGCCAAGTTCAAGGCGATCAAATAATCATCGCCAAGAGCATCTTCAATCGCCGTTTTCGCGCGAAGCTGGTCGTCCACACTGTCGAATCTCACGAGAAGTCGAGACTCATCTACCTCTTTGCCAAACGAGTCAACTTCAGCGGCTTCCAGCGCCGTGGTGACCACCGCCATATCAGTCTCGCTTAAGCTGACATTCTCATTGGTAATTTGGATCGCTTCATCATCCGGGTAGATATTGGGAATGGCATACAAAAACCCCAAAATAACAACAAGAAGAATGAGGATATTTTTCCAAAGCGGGTATTTATTTAACATAGAAATTCCAGTGGGGCACGATCTTCGTTAGAACAAGCAAAGCCTGCACCTTAAAATTAGATCTGCTTTATGGTGCCTTTAGGTAATGCCGCAGCAATAGAGGATTTTTGTAGCTTCAGCTCAACCCCAGAGGCAACCTCAAGAGCTAGGTAATCCTCATCTACACGAACCACCTTACCGAGAAGACCACCTGAGGTCATAACCTCATCCCCTTTTGAAATACTTCCAATCAATTCTTTATGTTCTTTTGCACGCTTTGATTGCGGACGCCAGAGAATAAGGTAAAACAGCACTATCATGCCGCCGAAAAGAATCAGATTAAAAGCAACAGAGGGTTGGCCTGGTTCTTGAGCATAGGCGGTGGAAAATAATAAATTCATGGTTTCTCTCTCACGCTTTATAATTGATTAAAATTAGTCGATTGTGTTGTAACTTAAAATCTGCTTCCAGCCGGGCCGCTGCTTCGTAGTAAGTTGCACTGGCATGTTACCACCTAACGTTTCAGGCTAAGTTTTCCGTTAAGTTGACGATTAGCAGTGTAAGTATGCCATGCTCAGATACTGAGCCTTCATAATTGCCTTGCGCCTGCCTTTTCAGGCACCTTTACTTCCTGCTCCACATTGTACCTTGACCGCCGCCATGAAGCTTGAACTAGAAGCTTCCACATAAGAAACTATGCAGACCTTTGATTGTTGGGCTTTAGAGCCGAAATTCAAGTGCTGGAAACTTTATTGTTGAGGATGAAAACTAACTATTATCACTCATCTGAGCTTGATCCCGCTCGAACTGGCTAACAAAAGCGGTCAACTTACTCTCTTGTATCGCCTCACGCAAACCCGCCATTAAAGTCTGATAATAATGTAAATTATGGATGGTATTGAGCTGCGCACCCAAGATTTCTTTACATTTATCAAGATGATGCAGATATGCTCGGCTAAAATTCCGGCATGTATAGCAGTGGCAATTATCATCGACAGGCCTAGTGTCGCGGCGGTTTGCAGTATTACGCAGCCTCAGCAAACCAGTAGAGGTGAACAAGTGGGCATTGCGGGCATTGCGGGTTGGCATCACGCAGTCGAACATATCAACACCATTGACAACCCCATGGACAAGATCCGCAGGCGTTCCAACACCCATTAAATATCTTGGCTTATCACCGGGCAATACATGCACACAGTTCTCGACGATGTTCGCCATTTCTTCTTTGGGCTCGCCTACAGAAAGACCACCGATTGCATAGCCAGGGAAGTCCATTTCTATTAGCCTCTGTATAGACTCAAGACGCTGGTCGATGTACATCCCCCCTTGCACTATTCCGAATAGCGCCGCCTTGTTGTCTGCGTGGGCAGTGACACAGCGCTTTGCCCACCGCATTGACAGCTCCATGGACTCTCTCGCTTCCTCTGGGGTCGCCGGATACGCAGTGCACTCGTCAAAGGCCATTATGATGTCAGAGCCCAGAGCATGCTGAACTTCAGTGGCCGACTCTGGCCCTAAAAATATTTTTGCCCCGTCAACCGGCGAACGGAAGTGAACTCCTTCTTCGGTGATCTTGCGCATTTCTCCTAGGCTGAAAACTTGAAATCCACCAGAATCGGTAAGAATTGGTTTAGACCATCCGGCAAAGTCGTGAAGATCACCGTGTAAATTGATGATTTCAGTGCCGGGTCGCAGCATTAGATGGAAGGTATTGCCAAGGATAATTTCGGCGCCTGTTCCTAGCAACTGCTCGGGATTTAACCCTTTAACAGTTCCATAGGTACCCACTGGCATAAAAGCTGGAGTTGCGACCTCTCCCCTCGGGAAAACCATTTTACCTGTTCGGGCTTTGCCGTCTGTAGCGGCTACTTCGAATTTCATGTGGCAATCTGTCATCTAACTAACCGTTAAAAACTTTGTTATTAAATTGTATATGAACTTGTCCATACACTAATGTTCACGCGTCGCTCTGAACTCTATGTCCGGCCAACGCTCTTCCATCAAACTAAGATTAACCCGAGTCGGAGCTAGGTAGGTGAGATAACCACCGCCATCTACGGATAAATTTTCATGGGCCTTCTTTTTAAACTCTTCCAGCTTAGCCTTGTTTTCCGAATCCACCCAGCGAGCACCGAACACCGTGACTGGCTCGTAAATACAGTCGACTTTGTACTCGTCCTTCAATCGAAATGCCACCACTTCATATTGCAAAACTCCTACGGCGCCAACCACAAGATCGTTATTTTTAAGCGGCATAAATACTTGAGTAGAGCCCTCTTCAGAGAGTTGAGTTAAGCCTTTCTGCAGCTGCTTCAGCTTTAACGGGTCAGCGAGCCGAATGCGCCTAAAAAGCTCAGGAGCAAAATGCGGTATGCCTCGGAATTTAAGCTCTTCCCCTGCGGTAAAGGTATCCCCAATTTGGATCGTACCGTGATTATGAAGGCCGATAATATCACCAGATACAGCGCCATCAGCCTGACTTCTATCACCGGCTAGAAATGTCACCGCATCCGCGATTTTCACATCCTTGCCCAATCGGGTGTGCCGCATTTTCATGCCCTTCGTATACTCGCCTGAGCATATACGCATAAAAGCAATTCGGTCACGGTGCTTAGGATCCATATTGGCCTGAATCTTAAACACAAAACCGCTAAAGCTAGCCTCTTGCGCTTTCACTGTTCTGGTTTCTGTTACTCTGTCTAGAGGTGCCGGCGCCCATTCCACAAAATCGTCAATCATCTCTTTGACGCCAAAATTGCCCAACGCAGTGCCAAAATAAACTGGTGTCATCTCTCCCTTTAGATAAGCGCTCTTGTCAAATTCATGGCTAGCGCCTCTCACTAATTCGATTTGGTTGCGGAAATCTTCCCCATAGCTCCCCATCAATTCATCAGCATCAGCGCCGTACAAACCTTTTATCAAAATCTCATCAGGAATTTGACTGCCCTGCCCTTTGGTATAAACATGGACGGTGTCGGTGTAGAGATTGTAAACTCCCTTAAACTCCTTCCCCATTCCTAGTGGCCAATTAATCGGCGCGCACTTTATATTTAACACCGTCTCTATTTCATCTAACACATCAATTGGATCGAGCGTATCTCGGTCAAGCTTGTTTACAAAGGTGAAAATTGGCGTATCTCGAAGTCGGCATACGTCCATCAATTTGATTGTTCGGGCTTCAACTCCTTTCGCACCATCGACAATCATCAACGCCGAGTCGACGGCTGTAAGGACGCGGTAGGTATCTTCAGAGAAATCTTCATGTCCGGGGGTGTCCAGCAAATTCACCATTCGCTCTCGATAAGGGAATTGCATTACCGATGAGGTGACGGAAATACCTCGCTGCTGCTCCATAGCCATCCAGTCAGAAGTTGCATGACGATCTGACTTTTTGCCCTTGACCGTACCGGCTACTTGAATGAGATTACCAAAAAGCAATAGCTTTTCAGTGATGGTGGTTTTACCAGCATCAGGGTGAGAAATGATAGCGAGAACTCTTCGTTTCGCTATCTCTTCTTGGAGAGACTCCAGACTCATGATAATTGTCTCAGTTACGTTAGGTTGAACAAAAGCGCGAGATTATAGCAGTTACGCCGACTAGCTGCATACTTGCTGCACGTAACCGCCCCAGCCGCACTCACCGATCATCTAGATCTATGGCTGGAGGCTGTCTTGTTCTACAATACTTAGCTCTAACGCCTCGAATAACGAGTGGCCCTCAAATAGGGCCATAAATAACACAGGAGAACGCACCATGGATTTTAATCTGTCTGCTGATCAGCTGGCACTGCAGCAATCTGTTCGTCAGTTTGCCCAAACCGAACTACCTGAAATAGCAAAAAAAATAGAAGAAACCGACGAGCCTGTCAGCTTGGAGTTAAGAAGGAAATTCGGTGAACTCGGCTACCTTGGCGTTAATTTGAGTGAGGAATATGGCGGCGCAGGCATGTCACATCATGACGCTGTCATTGTATTAGAGGAAATCGCGAAAATCTCCATTGCAGTAGCCTTTCCTATTTTTGAATCCTGCTTCGGGCCTAGCCTTGCTATCGCCCACTTTGGCAGCGAAGAAATGAAGAAAGATGTGCTTCCAAAAGTCTGTAGCGGAGAAATAGTAGTTGCAGTTTCGATGTCTGAGCCCGACGCAGGTTCAGCACTAACTGATTTGAAAACCCATGGGAAAGTCGACGGTAATAAAGTTATTCTCAATGGCAGCAAACGCTGGTGCTCTGGCGCAGGCCACTCAGAAACTTACGTGGTGTATTGCCGCATGGACGGTTTGGCGGGAGCCAAAGGTATTGGCGCTGTTTTAGTATCCAAAGGAACACCGGGATTTACCTTCGGCAAGCGTGACCATCACATGGGCTTTAGAGGTGTTTACAGCGCCGACATGTACTTCGACAATGTCGAGGTGTCTACTAAGGATATTCTCGTGCCCGCAGGCGGGTTTGGAAAGCTCATGGACGCCTTCGATCTTGAGCGCTGCGGCAACACCACTATGTCCTTAGCGGTAGCCCAGTCGGCTTTCGATTTTGTATTGAATTATTGTCAGCAACGACAGCAATTTGGCAAGTCTCTTATCGACTTCCAAGCGGTTCAAATACAAATTGCCGAAATGAAAATGAAACTGGAAGCCTCAAGACTCCTGCTTTACAGAGCCGTGGTGAATGCAGAGAGAGGCCTCCCCTCTATCGGCGAAAGCTCTATAGCGAAGTGTTTTGCGAATGAGACAGTAAGAGAGGTCACTGGCAAAGCCATGCAACTAATGGGCGGCTACGGCTATTCTAAAGAATTTCCAATCGAACAGAAAATGCGAGACGCCTGGGGTTGGGGAATTGCCGGCGGCGCAATAGACATCCAAAAAGTAAACATAACATCAGCCATGGTTGGCCGCCGCTTCAACCAAAGATCAAAGTAGAGGTTTAATTCAGGCATCCGTACCTACTATTGCAGCTTTGCCAACCCAGTGTTTACGGAAAGTGGCGTTGGGGAGGGGCTACTGCAGTAGCGCAAGAAATCACTGATGACGACAGCAACAGACTAGCCAAAAATAGATCTAGCGGACAGCCGGCGGAAAAATAGGAAAAATTAGTCAGAGATAAAGGAAAGAGAATCCAGCTGCTAATGCAGCACAGCAGAGGATGGTCTCGCTAGGCCTTCGGCAAATTCTGGGTGAAGCACATCAATTCTCTTTACCATAAGTAAATCATGGCGGCTGAGTTGATCGTAGTCTTCCACCGTTCTGACATCGATATCGTCAAGCAGGACACAAACCACGTCGTCGTCGTCAATGTCGACTACAACACATTGTTTAAAGCCGCTAACAGTATTTATAGAAGCTACAGACCCTACTTCATAGGAATGGATAGGATAACTGCCATCAGCCACTTTGAGGATTCCGTAGGACGTGAATGCCACCCCAAACCCAGCAGCGGCGACAATATGAATGATATCGATTATGTCCGGATCCGTTAAATCAACCCGAACGGTCTCTGACACCGGTTGATTATCTTTGAGCTGACGATGATTAACGAGTTTCAAAAACAGGCTAATGTCTTCCTGATTCCACTCGAGTATTTCTTCGTTTTCCGAGCGAGTGCTGTCTGAAGACAAACTAACGACACTAGTTTCGATCGTTAAATCTGTTATTTCAGTTTCTGGAGGGCATGGAACAACCATGGCCACCGAACAGTAGCCTTCACTACTTTCGGCGCTAAGTCGCCACAAAAAGGGTATCTCGCCTGTCAGCTCAATCATTTACTACTTCGCATTAGAGATTTATGTTTTCACAATAGCACAGTTAAATTACATACTAAATTAATTAACAAAACCCGGTGGTTTGCGAAAACTTGGTCTACACTGTTAAGGGGGTTTACTGAACATTGCTAATTCAAGCTTGTAGAAACCTCTTCTAAGTCATTGACCTTAAGACGTTTTCTAATTTCCCCCTTGACAAATAATTTGTCCACAGAATCTGTGGATAAGTCCGTGCATAGTTTCCTAAAAAATCCCCAAAGCCTCGTATTTGCGGACGCTTAATACAAATTGGTTGATTTTTAACCAATCGCATTTATTGCTACTTATCAATGAGTTAGACGTTTTAAATTGATCGATTAATAATTAAACATGCGTAATTAAAGACTTTTGTGACCCTTAGGTAATTTTTGTGCATAAAAACTCGGTGTATTTATCAACCCCAATAATAAGGCGTCTATTTAGCACTGTTTTTATTGAAGTTTTTTAATCTATAATACCAGTCGTTCATTAAGCATCATTTACTTATAGGTCAGCGGAAAAATGATTAATCGCAAGACCTTCTTAATAGGTACCTTAGCATTTGCCCTCATCGCGCTTAGTATAGTTCTGAGCAGGGGCATAATTCGTAAAACCCAGCTCGATACCAGCAGCCAAGTCTTGGCACTGGACACAATAGGAGCGCTTTTGAAAGTCCGCGAGCGCCAGGCTATGCTTTTACTGATGAGCGACGATAATTTCGACACAAAATCCAAAGAAAGCTCCGCCACAATATTAACCAACCTAACAAGGGCCGTGGGCGTGCTGAAGACCATCAACAGCGTCACGGGCTCCTCTGAGGTCCCATTGCTGCCTTTATCAAGGCCGCCTACGGCAAGCTATCGATTCGATCTAAGCATGTTGGCAGGGCCAATAACCTTGACTGCAAATCTAGTCTGGATCACTGGCAATTGGCAGTTTGCCAACTTCAGCTTCAGCGGCGATTTACTTCGAAACTAACTGCTGGTGAGCTCACAGACAGCAGGCATGAGGATTACCGCGCACATGACACCAAGCAGCAAATCGCTATCCAAGCTGGAACCTGCCAGCATGGCTTCAGGAAGGTTAATATCAAATACCCCCAACACCACAAATACGGTCAACCGGCCTCTAGCAACTAGGATGCAGGCCGCAACCAAGAACGCGACTAAAAAAACGATGAAGTAGTTATTTTCCATTCCAAACCGAGACAACGTTTCGTTGGCAATGGTAATTCCAAGAGTAATAAAGAGAACAAAGCCACAGACGATAGGCGTTAGGCGTTATATCTCGGCTACCTTGTTCCATAAATCTACCGACATCAGCATCAAAGTAAATTGCAGGACTAACCCTTAATTTATCTGATAATTATAGAACAATCTTGTTCCTATCGATCCAACTCAATCTCAAAACTTTGACCCAGCTCAAACGAAAATTGTGGACTAGGCCTCACTTTTGAGGGCGAAGGCTATCTAACGCAAAGACGCTTGACGAAGTGTTACTTTTAGGTTTGAAAAGTTAGAGAAAACGGAGGAAAATTGAAAGAGAGCATCCCACCAAGCCTTATTGCTGACCAGCGGCTTTCAGGCCTGAGCTAGTAATATGGATTATTAGAATAATTGAACTCGGCGTTACTCAGCAACCACACGCAGCAACTGCTTGTAGTCGGTTAAGCCCATAAAAATTTTATGAATACCATCTTGTTTCATGGTACGCATACCATCTTTTAGGGCTTGCGCACGAATCGTGTCGAGCTCAGTCTTTTTATAAATCATAGCCTGTAGCTCGGTAGTGCCAACTAAAAGCTCATGGATACCTGTACGGCCTTTGTAGCCAGTGGCGCCGCAATCATTGCAACCTACAGGTCCCATCAACTCGATGTTCTCCTCATTATAACCAAGGTCACCAAATTGATCTCGACCGTAGCTGTCAATTAGATGACCCAGCTCCTTTTGGGTGGGTTTGTAAGGCTGCTTACATTTACCACATAGCGTTCTAATCAATCGTTGAGCGAGCACGCCCAAGAGCGCATCGGAGAAATTCACCGGATCTAGCCCTAGATCTAGCAATCGAGTAATTGTTTCTGGGGCCGAGTTGGTATGCAGCGTAGATAACACCAAGTGACCTGTCAAAGAAGCTTCAACCCCTATACTCGCGGTCTCATGGTCACGCATTTCGCCAATGAGAATAACATCCGGGTCAGCACGCAAAAATGCACGCATGGCGGTGGCAAATGTAAAATCAATTTTAGGGAGCATCTGCACCTGCTGCAAACCTGGCTGGGTTATCTCCACAGGGTCTTCAGCTGTCCAAATTTTTCGTTCCGGCTTATTGATATAACCCAGCACAGCGTGCAACGTCGTTGTCTTCCCAGACCCTGTTGGACCTACTACCAAAAAGAGTCCGTGAGGATGGGCACTTAACTTAATCACTTTCTCATAATTTGGCTTGCTGAGATTAAGCTTATCCAACGGCATCGCGCTACCCGCCGCGAGAAGACGCAATACTGCACTCTCTCCCTGCACTGTTGGAACTGTAGCTACTCGCAGCTCAAGGCTCTTGCCGCTCACTTTAAGCTTACACTTACCATCTTGGGGCAAGCGCTTCTCGGCAATGTTAAGCCTAGAAATAATCTTAATACGTGCTACCAATGCGTCACAGTGTTCTTTAGGGATTTTCAGAAGCTCGCGGCAAATTCCATCCACTCTTATGCGAACCGCACCAGGCAAATGGTCTTTGCCAGGCTCAATATGTATATCCGACGCACCCAATCGATCCGATTCTGTAATAATTCTATTGACCAACTGAATAATGGCAGAAGTAGCGGCAAGGGCTTCATCATGATCATCCGTACCTTCGTCCTGAATTTCAACACTTCCTTCAGAATCCAGTGCTGAAAAAACGTCATCAAAACCAGACTCCAAATTGCCCTCATCTTTGCCTTGCAGATATTGAATAATGTGTTCCTGCAAACCAACCCGAAATACATAGTTGCGCGCATTAACCACACCCTGAATTTCCCTAATGCGCTGATAGTCAGATGGATCATCGATTAGAATTATCGCTTCGTCTTTGTTACCAGCAACCGGCAACCAAAGGTTGTTTCGCAGATAGCTCAGGCCGATATTTTCCAATAGATTAATAGGTAATTCATGGGATGAGTCATACTTCATGTAAGGTACGCGATAATAATACTCTAAAGATTTACCGATTAAATCAGCATCAATATTATATTCTTCCATGAGGCTGCGAGTTACAGAGCCCCCATAAAGACCCACCTTATTTTGGACATCTTCTAGCTCAACGCTTGAAATTTTATTTTTTTGCACGAGGTAATCGAAAGGACCCTGCGTGCTTTGCAAGGACGTTCTAAACTGCTTGGCCAGCATTTGGCTAACCATCATTGCATGCTTTAAATCCGTCTTCGTAAAGTCCCTGTCGCCTTCAAAATTGATCAGTTGCATGACACCCAACAATACCTCATCTTTTATGGGCACGACAATTTGGGACTTAATATTCCAGCCCCTAGCATCAGAAAAACTGGAATCAAATTGGAGTCGCGGGTGGATATCTATGAGTTCTTCGCTGTCTTTAACATTCTTTATCAACAGTGTTCGCTGACTAAGAGCTACGTATCCTGCTAATGACGTCGTACTCAACGGCACCCTAATCTCAGCTACACCATTTTTAGCACTTGCAGAAGAAGCGGCTTCGACAAATTTAGGGTCGCCGCCCTTGAACGACGCTAATATCTCGTTACCATTGTCGATGCTCTGCCAAACAGTAAACAAGCGGACACCAAGCAAATCCAGCAGATCCTGCTCAACTTCTCTCAGGCCCGCCTGCAGCTCTTTACTGTATTTCAGGCGCTGATAAATTTTTGAAAGCGACTTGACAAATTTATCGGGGGTGAACTCAGGGGCTCGAACACCCACAGGAGACGTCTCTACGACGACCTCATCATTATCTGTTGTTAGAGTTTGAACCATAGTTATTCGCGTGTTTTAAGGGTTTCTGCCGACACTCTTTTTAGTATCAAAAAAGTTCTATTTTTCTGAAATCTCTTGTGCCTAGCTAAGTTTTTAGCTGGGACTTTTAGGATATTACAATTAATGTTAGGTAACAGAGCTCGAAGCCGCACCAAAATGCCAGTAATTTCAACAAGTTTCAACAAGTTTATAGGAATTATGGGAGCCTTATTCGGGCTCATCTCCAGTGCCTACGGACAATTACCGACACTGTCCGAAGACGATTTCAAATGGTTAGGACAAAAAATCTACCAGAATGAGTGTAACTCTGATTATCAATGCCTCACTAGCTGGAACCAAGGAGAGGACTTCCCTTCTTTGGGTATAGGGCATTTTATCTGGTTTCAGGCAGACCAAATCGAACCCTTTGAGGAAACCTTTCCCGCCTTGCTGGACTATCTTCGAAATCAAAACCAGACAGCACCACAGTGGATAAATGAGTTGCCTGCAGCCGAATCCCCATGGCTAGACCGAAACAGCTTCTTGGCTGACCTTCCCTCGGCACGGATGACGCAATTGCGAGAATTTCTTTTTAATACCCGCGAACAGCAGTCAGCCTTTATCGCAAACCGCCTAAATAAAACACTGCCGCAGCTCCTGCAATCGGCATCCGTTGAATCACGTCCCATTATTGAATCGAATTTCTATGCGGTCGCACACGCCTCTCCCCCCCATGGCCTTTATGCACTTATCGACTATGTTCACTTCAAAGGCAGCGGTATGAACGAAGACGAGCGCTATCAAGGGATAGGATGGGGCCTGCAGCAAGTGCTGTTAGAAATGAACGACAGTGACTTACAAGCTTTTGTCGATGCCGCAGAAAAAGTACTTGCTCGCAGGGTTGAAAACTCACCAGCCCAACGTAACGAAGGTCGCTGGCTTAAAGGCTGGAAGAATCGTTTACAGACCTATCTACCTCAAACAGCAAAACTCGATTGATTAATTGAGGTCTTCACATAAGAAAAACTTAACCCAATTACGCTTTCTAAACGTACTTTTAGAAACTGTAAAAGCTGAAATTTGCCGTCAATTGAGCTAGATTATGTCGAGTAGAAAAAAGTGACTGGGAGTATTTCGCTTTGAACTCTACTTATTATTTTTGTGTTAACCCTATCGCGCTTAAATCAGGCGCAAGCAGCTAATTAAAATGACTTTTGAACGCCCTAATATTGAAGAAATGGACGGATATATGCCAGGGGAACAACCCCCTGGTAGCGATGTCGTAAAATTAAACACTAATGAAAATCCCTACCCGCCGGGCCCAAAAGTAGCCCAGTGCTTAACTCACATTGCGGTGAATTCGCTACGCCGTTATCCGCCCCCGCTGGCGAATGACTTTCGACTCGCTGCCGCAACCCTCCATCAGGTGAACCCAGAGAACATAATACCAACTAACGGCGGCGATGAGTTTCTTCGCCTCGTTATGACAACGTTTGTCGGTGCCGGCGATGTCATAGCGGTAACGAAACCAAGCTATTCGCTTTACCCAGTTCTTGCGGGAATTCAAGAAAGCGAGCTTGTGGAAATTCCTTTAGAAGACGATTGGTCAATGCCAAAAACTTTCGCAGCAAAACTCAATCAACTGAATGCCAAGCTCGCCATCATTGTAAATCCCCACGCACCAACCGGGTCGCTTCTTGATAGCAGTTATTTGGCTGAAATTGCACATGAGTTCAATGGGGTACTTTTAATTGACGAAGCTTATGTCGATTTCATCGATCCAGAACTTAACTACGACTCGATTCCTCTCATCAATCAATTCCCTAATATATTATTCCTTCGCACGATGAGTAAAGGTTACTCCTTAGCGGGTCTGAGGTTTGGATATGGTGTCGGGCCTAGCCGATTAATAAACCCGATGATGTATAAAACCAGAGACAGCTACAACACCGATTTTATCGCCCAAAAGTTAGCTACCGCCGCAATTCTTGATACGACTTATGCTCAAAATACTTGGCAAAAAGTTAGGGCATCACGGCAGCAATTAGCTAAAGACTTAGCTCACTTAGGTATATCATCGCTGCCAAGTCAGGCTAACTTTTTGCTCTGTGAAATCCCAAAAATTCCGGGTGCTCAAGCACTTTACCAGAGCTTAAAAATGCAAAATATTTTGGTTCGCTATTTTGACCAAGACCGCCTGAAAAACAAACTGCGCATCTCAATCGGCAATGGCCCAGAAAACCAGCGCCTGATTTCTGCAATCAGCCAACTTTTGTGATGCTCTAAATTAGTAAATTGAGCCTATTTGTCGACACTTGAATTAAGGTCTCTTTTTTACACAATCAGGTACTATCAACTTAACATGCGCGAACTAAGGCGCTATCGCCGACTTAAAAACCTCTTCAAGTGGAGCTGCGGCATCCAGCTATCGGCGCCCTCCAGCTCCCTGCAGCAGACATGGCAGACGGTGGCGTCTTTCTATTGGTTGATAAGTGTTTTCAACTAGACTTGCGTCAATCTCTCATCGTGAGGGCCTTGGGTTTATGCCCCCACGGCGAAAAAACTGGGCCTCCATTGATAATGGAGGTGGTGCGCAAAACCTCGATGGCATGGGTTTAAGCCTAGAGCAAACCGCCTCAGCAAACCTTGATTCACTAAGTGCAGAACACATTAGAAACACACCGTTCTGCAAAGACTTTTCATTGTAAACGACCAAAATAAAATATTGTTTGTTAGTAAAAAATAGCTGGCGCCTGCCTTATCGGCAGCTAGCAGGCAATGAGTCTTGGCCACAGGGGCTGCAACTCCTTTTTGAGAAGCTCAAATCTGATGCTATGCTAGGAGACATTTCAACGATTCATGTCGAGACTAACTGCTAACCTAACCCTTATCAAATTTTGCTTTTAGTTGATTTAATAGTCCCCGCTCGCTTAAGAGGCAGCAGCAAAATACACGCAGACATTATTCCGGAATCAGAACCGCACCATCGGTGGCTTTCCAACTCAGAAATTAGTGAACTAAGGCCAGTGCTTAACCCTAAACTAATCGACAAGCTGTTCAGCCAAGTTTGAAACTTTGCTGCGCTGCAGTTACCTTAGGTCATACGAACCCTTCATACCGGACTATCACCCACTCAACTTCCATTAACAATGTTCGTCCCAGCTATGAGCAAGAGCGCGCGCCCAACTGCAAACAGTCCAATTCATGCTTGCCCAAGCTGCAAATCGCCGCTGCGGCCCCTAGTCGGCAAGATGGGACCCTTTTGGGGTTGCTCCGGGTTCCCTAACTGCAAAACAACACTGAACGATGTCGACGGCAAGCCAACAACAGAAATCAATGAGGAGTATCGTTGTCCAGTCTGCACCCGGCGCTTGATAAAGGCCGATGGCAATTACTGGTTTTGTAGTGGTTATAGCAAAGGCTGTAAAATCACCCTTGAGGACGAGAACGGTGTTCCCAAGACTGCATTTCGCTGCCAGGAATGTGGTAGCCTTCTGGTAAAAAGAAATGGCAAAAACGGTTATTTTTGGGGCTGCAGCAGATACCCCGAATGCTCAACTACCTATAGCGATCTTGAAGACAGGCCAAACTATTGATTTTTTCTTTATTAAAATTGCGCAAAAAAACCGCAGCAGTCGTTGGCGGGATTAGCACCGGCGCGCTCTGCCTGTGGGCTCTTGTCATGTGGCAGAATGTATCTGTCGAAGAATTGACCGGCCTTTTGCTAAACACCCTGCTTATGCTTGTCATGATCATCGTAACGGCACTTTTGATAATAGTGGCTTTCAAAGGGCTCGCCAAAATCGCGAAGTTCATAATCAATAAATTAGAGTAGCGGCAATGACCGAGACATAAGCAACGCATCTTCTCTGTCCCCGGCATTAGGATAGTAATTTTTCCTCTCCCCTACTTGAACAAATCCCATAGAGCGATAAAGCCCAATGCCTGGAGCATTAGACTTTCGAACTTCCAAAAAGCACTCTTGGGCATCCAGCTTCACAGCGCGATCCAATATCAAGTTGAACAATTTTCGAGCCAGTCCCTTCCTCTGGTGATCCGGGTGCACGCAAAGTGTCAACAGGTGACACTCACCGATAGCGACTGACATCACCGCATGAGCGACAATATCCTGCTTGTTTGCAAGCACCCAGCATTGATAGCTCCCTCGCAAACAGTCTATAAAAATTCGCTTTGTCCAGGGATGTGCATAGGCGGCCGCTTCGTTTTGAACTACGAGGTCTAGATCACTGCTACGCATAGTGCGTGCAAAGTATTGAGAAGAGTTGTCAACTTGGCTTAGCATTGGGTGGATTAATCTCTACAGTGGCAGGTTAAACGGCAGCTGCCAGTCTTTTCTTTAGTGGTTGCATATGAGCCCAGACCTGCCTTTTAAGCATAGGGTAGGCCAACATGGCGGACAGGGTAGAGGTTAGCGTCATGTGATAGCCCTGTGGCATCTGAACGAAATCTTGGAGGCCTTCACCATCACCAGCATCGACGACTCCGGACTCGGCTAGAATGGCTTCAGTTTGGCCAGCAAACACCAGTAAATTGCTAAACTTTCGAGCTCCATGCCGCTGCGCTATGAACCCTCTTAAAATCTGCTGTGCTGCCAATTTCGAGTCCCCATCGGAATGCATTGAAGAATCTATTGGCCAGCTGAAACTCTCAGTACGAAAATCACTGTCGCTCCAGTTCACTTTAAGGGCAGACAAAATGGCTTTTAGTAACGCTATCTTTGAATCCGAACCCTCATCTCCTTTTGCATAGGGCAGTTCATCGATGACAGCTAGCTGATCGTTGATATGAAAGTATCGAATCTTAAAATTAAATTCAGTGGCTACCTCGACCTCCGCCTCAACATATGGCATTGGCACAGGGTCTTGCTTCACCGACTTCTCGGTTTCACGAGCCAGTTTGCCTAGGCTTTTACCAGTTGCTTGCCTCAATTCTGCTTTCAAGCCACTTAGTCCGGCGGGTCGATTACCGTCTATAGCCAAATTTTCTTGACCCGAAGAGAGTCCCGAGACTACCCCCGCAGTTTTAGATGGCTCCTGGGCACTAGCTAACCCTTCCAACTCTTGAATATCTTGAGGATAATCATATCTTGGCGAAGCTTTAGCCGTCGGCAGCACTTTCTTTAGATAAAAAGGCTGTATATCCATTACCTTGAGGTAAGCTTGTCTTTGAATTTCATTCATCAGGAAGAGTACGCAGTGCGCTAAAATTCGAAAAAATAGTGAGGCCACGAATATACTCGTTTGCAGACGGAGCAACAATAGGATCTTGCTATTGAATTATCTGTTCCTCTCGTTTGAGTTCGAGGAATAAACATGGTTGAATTCGCCCTCGTCGTTAAAGAGATAAATCAATGAAAGCTATAGTCTGCAGTTCTTACGGCCCCCCAGAAAATTTAAGTTTAGAAGAAATTGATAACCCGGTAGCAGGAGACAATGAAGCCGTTGTCGAGGTCTATGCGGCTGCCCTAAACTTCCCCGATGGATTGCAGATCCAAGGGAAGTATCAGTTTCAACCCCCCATGCCATTTACCCCCGGCTCAGAAGTTGGAGGCGTGGTGATCTCCACAGGACCTGGGCTAAAGGGTTTTGTTGTTGGCGACCGAGTTATGGCAACGCCCGGTATTGGTGGTCTCGCAGAGCAGGTAGTTGTTAAGTCTGATGGCCTACGGAAGATACCTGACAGTATGGATTTTAAAACTGCAGCTAGTTTTGCGATGATTTACACAACCTCTTACTACGGCTTAAAACAGCGTGCTAATTTACAGCCCGGCGAGACTCTCTTGGTATTAGGCTCAAGTGGTGGAGTTGGCCTGGCCGCCGTAGAACTCGGCAAAGTCATGGGGGCCAGAGTGATTGCGGCCGCCAGCTCTGATGAGAAATTAGAATTTGTCAGCCAATTCAATCCAGATGCCACTTTAAATTATGGCGATGGCGATTTAAAAGAGAAAGTAAAAGAACTGACAGACGGTCGCGGTGCAGATGTTATTTATGATCCTGTAGGTGGAGATTTATTCGACCAGGGTTGCCGTTGTATCAACTGGAACGGAAGACTGCTCGTGGTTGGGTTTACCAGTGGCCGCATTCCTGAATACAAAGCTAACCTGGCCTTGTTAAAAGGATCATCGATGGTAGGTGTTTTTCTTGGTCGATTCCGGAAAGAAGAGCCTGCCGAGTACGAAAAGAATTTCGCCGAGTTACTAGATCTCTATGACGCAGGCAAACTAAAACCTATAGTCACACAGTCTTTTGCGGTGAATGACTATGTTCAGGCGTTTAACATCTTCACTGAACGCAGAGTAATGGGTAAAGTCACCCTTGAGTTTAAAGCAGGATAAAAACAAGAAATATGTTAACAGACGAAGAGATCCTCCAAGACCTAGAAAAGCTAAAAAATATCGTTGCAGCGCATAAATCGCCAGATGCACCACTAGCTACCCATAGTGAAGTAATCGGCGGCATTGAGTATGACGTATTTTCAAAAGTGCCCAGCAATCTCAATAATTTATATGAACTTGGCTTGGCAGCTGGAAAGAAAACATTTTTAGTTTATAACGACGAACGCTTAACCTTTTCTGAAACGCTAGCCTTGAGCCGACGTTTAGCCAGAACATTGCTCGAATCTTACAACATTAAGCTTGGTGATCGGGTTGCTATATGTGCCCGTAATTCTCCTGAATGGTGTATCAGCTACATGGCAGCGACCATGATTGGCGCGGTCGTTGTACCAATGAACTCTTGGTGGAAAGGTCCAGAAATTGAATATGGATTGAACGATAGTGCCAGCAAGCTTTTATTCATAGATCCTGATCGTCTCGCCCAGCTAGTGCCTCATCTGGACAATGTCGAAGTGGAGTTTGTGATCATAAAGCCCGAGCAGGATGGGGGTAAAAATCCAGGGTTTTATAGCCTTATCGACGGGGTTCTCCCGCTAACTAGCGACGAAATTAAAGCCATCAGGGTCGAGCCAGAATCAAACGCCAGCATTATGTACACATCCGGCTCTACCGGAATGCCCAAAGGCGTTCTGTCAACTCACCGCAATATCATCAACGCGCTTTACACCTGGTGTTTTGTCAAAGAAGTGACCGAGATTTTGCGTCCTGAGTTAGTGGAAGAAAATCCAGAATTTGACCCCGCTATCTTAGCTAACGTCCCTCTATTTCACGTCACTGGCAGTCATGCGCAATTTTTAGCGTGTTTTATCTACATGCGAAAGTTTGTGATGATGTTTAAGTGGGATGCTGAAAAGGCTTTAGAAATCATCGAGAAGGAACGCATCAGCGTCCTTCATGGAGTTCCCACGATGGCATGGGAGGTCATGCAATCAGAAAAATTTGAAAGCACCGACCTCCGCAGTCTACGCGGAGTCCAAAGTGGCGGCGCGCCAAGACCCCCTGAACACCTCAATATGATGATCGCCAAGTTTCCGGACAAAGCTATTCCTGGCCTAGGCTATGGCCTTACAGAAACAAATGCTATTGGTGCGATCATCTCTGGAGAATTCTATCAAGCTCGGCCAAACAGCACTGGCCGGCCGACGCCGCCTGTCACCTCGGTAAAGATAGTCGACGAAGAAGACAACACTTTGGAAAATGGCCAAGTCGGAGAGATCTGCATCAAAGGCCCGACTGTCATGAAGGGGTATTGGAATCAACCCGAAGCAACCGCTGAGGTCATCAAAGATGGGTGGTTTTACTCTGGCGATATTGGCATGCTCGACAGCCTTGGCTTTCTAATAATACTTGATCGCGCTAAAGACATTGTTATCCGCGGCGGTGAAAATATCGGCTGTGCCGAGGTAGAATATGCTGTTGCTGAACATCCCTGTGTTAGTGAGGTTTCTGTCTATGGCGTGCCCGATGAAAGACTGGGCGAAAAGCCTTGCGCTACTATCATGCTAAAAGCCGGAACAGTCTTGGATGAAGCCGAATTGAAAGCATTTTTGAAGGAAAAAATCGCAGGCTTTAAAGTACCAGAACTCATGTATTTTCAGTATGAACAATTACCCCGCATCGCCTCCGGCAAAATTGCCAAGAAAGAGATTAGAGCAAATACCCTAAGCCTTCTTGAATCCGCCTAATATTCATCAACCAGTCATCCCCTTGACCGACAATCACGCCTTTAAACAGGCGTGATTCGCTCGCTTTGACGTTAATAATCGAATTGCTCACTTTTTACTGAAGATAAGTGGTCACCGTAACGATATAGGTATGGCGTAATACTCATTATGGCATTACTAATCCGTCAATTTGACTTTGAGGTTAACCATGCAAGAACAGAACTGGAATGACACTATAGACGCTCCGACGCTGCCTCTAGATGCAGCAATCCTTCTCGGAACAGAAGATAACCTTGATCTGAAGAAGTCTTCAAGCACTCTAAAAACAGATGTAACCGAGCGCAGGCGACGCATAGAAGAGCGCTTGGAGGCTAAGAGAATATCTCTTGAATATGAGTACGAAGATCTAGAAAGCTAGGCATAACGTCCATCAAAAGATTTTTTTAAACCGCAGGCTGTCTTAAGCTTTAGGGCTGGCACTAATAGCTTAAGACCCTTACCCCTTTCCAAAAGCTGCCTTGAGAGCTGCGGCTCGCTACTACTGGCACCTTAAAATTAGTCCAAATTCCTCTATTCAGTTTCAAATTTAGTGAGTATGATTACGGGCTTGTTTTGGCAAGGACTAAAGGAATGACTTATTGTGTGGCAGTGTCAGTAAACGCAGGAATTGTGTTTTGCTCAGACTCATTGACCAGCGCTGGGGTTGATCAAATCTCAACTTACAGCAAAATGTTTCGCTTTGGGATTGATGGCGAAAGGCAGTTTGTTATTCTGTCGGCAGGTAATCTCGCGACCACTCAAGCTAGTATTGCTAAAATTAAAACTGATATTAAGCAGAACGCCGACGTCAATCTGTACAACGTCGAATCCTTGGAGGAAGCAGCTGATTACCTCGGTGACGTCAGCCGCGAACAGCAAGAAAAACACCAAGTAGAAGGCAAAAACTTTCAGGCTAGCTTCATCATTGGCGGCCAGATAGCCGGCAGCCACCATAGCGTTGTTCTGGTTTACCCTGAAGGCAATCACATCACAACCTCCCGCGACACGCCCTATCTCCAGATAGGCGAAAGTAAATATGGCAAACCTATTCTCGACCGAATTGTCACACCAGATTTGGACCTTGATACCTGCGCCATGTCAGCATTGGTTTCAATGGACTCCACCCTGAAAAGCAATTTAAGCGTGGGCCCGCCTATCGAAGCACTCACTTATTTAACCGATAGCTTATTAATGGATAAGCCACATCGCTTTGAAGCTGACAGTGATTTTCTTCGGGATCTGAGCCGCTCTTGGGATGCACGACTGAAAGAAGCATTCAGACAAATGCCGCCTCTGTCTTGGGCTGCTAATTGGGATAAATCAAGTCGTGGACAAAACGGAGCTTTTTAAGGGTTTTTCCAGCGATGATAAAGGGGTAGGCATCTTCCAATCCCATGCTCCTGTTTAAGGAATTTAAAACCATCGCAAGCTGCGCCCACTTCTCGAGAGTTTCACCAAATTCGTCAAATCTCTCGGCACCTTGTTCAAGGTTATAATCTCCCGCGGTTTCCAGCGTATCTATCATGTGTAAGTAATGAGACCAAACTTCTGCCCAGTCTTCGAGCGGATGTGATTGAGCATAGCGGCTAATATAATCTCGATCGCCACACAAAGTAGATTTGTTAGAATAGTACTGATTCAAGGCGGCTTTATAGTCCGCACGCTCATCACCAAACAAGGCACGAAATCGTTTGCGGGTGCCTTCATTCGTAATCAGCTTATCAAAATAGTAATGACCACTCTCGTGCCGAAAATGACCTAGCAAGGTCCGGTACAACTCTCCGGCGAATGCCCTACTAATCTCCCGAGTAACATCATCAGCCTCCGTAATGTTAATCGTTATCAATCCCTGCAAATGGCCGGTTGTGACATATTCTTCTGCAACACCGGGGTCCGTTCTTTTATCTTCAATGAACTGAAAAGCCAAACCATTAGGTTCAACCGACTTACCCTCAACCGGCAGTCCTAGGCTGAGCAATGAGAAAATTAGCCTACGCTTTGCCTGCTCCAAGCTTTTCCACCAGCGCCGTCGATCCGCACGTAGCAAGTTTGGGATGGTTTGATTCAGTTCGCACGACACGCAATAAGATGCTCCCGGCTTAGTTACCAGCCAATTGCAGACATCATAGTCCAAGCGATTTTTACAAACTTTAGGTGAATCATCCTGCGCATCCGGTTCTATCTGATACATAGACATTTTCAAAGGATCAAAGCCCACGTCTTTTTTACAGCTTAGGCAGCGGGTATTCTCAAAGAACAGCAACTGGCCACAGCTGCAAGTGAAATTTTTCATGGGATATTCTAATTAAGAAACCAGGTTGCTGCGATTTTCTGGTGTATTGACGCTATCTCAACTTGCATAACATCGATGTAGTCGAACAAGCCCACAACAAGAAGCTTATCGATTTCTCCTCCACGGACAACGCGAAGAGCCTTGTTGAGCTGAGTGGAGACCTTACCATTCCTAGGCAACTGCTTAAGAATAACTTTCAGCTCGTTTAAATTGTAAACGACCGCCCGTGGAAAGTTTTCGTCTTGGATGAGAAATTCAACAACATCTTCAGGGTTTACGATATCTTGCACATGTTGCCTGTACATTTGATAAGCAGACAAAGAGCGTAGTATATTCATCCACATAATATTTTCGTAAGGCCCAGCAACTTCAACCTCAGAATTGTCACCCCTAATACTCGGCAAAAGATCGCCCGAGCCGACGTCAACAATGCGAGTTGTCATATCTGCCCTTTCTACGCCTCGGCCTAGCAATAAGAAATTGTAAGTATCGTCACGGCTAATAGTGCCAGACATCAGCCCAGACAGCTGCTGACAGCCGGTGATAATTTCTTCTAAGAACTCATGCCGAGGTCCTCGCTTTTCACCTTTCACCGCGTTCTCTTTGGCATAATGATACAGGTAATTAATTTTCTCAAAGGCTTCGGTGGGCATAACTTCGCGAGTGGTCCGTGAATTTTCCCGAGCCATCGCGAGCATGGCCGAAATAGAGTAGCCGTTGTCTTCTGCCAAGAGGAAACGCATAACAGAACGCTCTTGCGCCTGCTTGTACTTTTTATCAAAAGCTTCAGAACTACCGGTAATTTCCACCAAAGAATGCCAGCCTAGCTTCGTTTTCGAAGGCAGGTCCAACATAAGCGTGGAAAACACATTTAATAGCCGTGCCGTATTTTCGACTCGCTCTAAATAGCGAGCCTGCCAATAAACACGTTCAGCAACTCTAGATAACAACATTAATTAGCCGCCTTAGTCATCACTGACAATCCAGGTGTCTTTACTTCCGCCACCCTGAGATGAATTAACAATATAGGATCCTTTGACCATAGCCACTCGAGTTAAGCCACCGGCCGTGACATAGCTTTTATCCGCTTGAAGAACGAAAGGACGTAAATCTACGTGCCTTGGTTCAACCACACGATCTCCTAAAATTGGTACCGTTGATAATGATATCAACGGTTGAGCCATATAATTTCTTGGATCCGCCTTGATGCGCCGCGCAAACTCATCTAATTCTTTTTTGCTCGCTTGTGGACCAATAAGCATACCGTAACCACCGGACTCGTTTGCCGGTTTCACCACCAGCTTATCCAAATTCTCTAGCACATGCTGGCACTGCTTTTTATCAATACATAGGAAACTAGTGACATTGGGTAGTATCGGGTCTTCATCGAGGTAGTACTTAATTATTTGTGGAATATAGGTATAGATAATTTTGTCATCAGCCACACCGGCACCAGGGGCATTAGCTAATGCAACATTGCCTTTGACCCATGCATTAAACAACCCACTTACACCCAATAAAGAATCCTTATTGAAGACAGAAGGGTCAATAAACTCATCATCGATCCGGCGATAAATCACATCGACCTGCGACAGACCATCGATTGTCTTCATATAAACCTTCTCGTTCTCTACGACAAGGTCGCTTCCCTCAACTAATTCAGCGCCCATTCTTTGAGCTAAAAAAGAGTGTTCGAAATAGGCTGAATTATAGACACCGGGCGTTAGCACAACGACTTCAGGGTATTTATTTCTACGAGGAGATATTGCTGCCAGAGTATCGAATAATTGAGCTGGGTATTCTGTTATCGGGCGAATATTATAAGCGTCTTCAAACAATTCAGGAAATACACGCTTAGCAACGCGGCGATTCTCCAACATGTAAGAAACACCAGAAGGCACACGCAAATTATCCTCTAAAACAAAAAAGTCACCGCTGCCATCTTTGATTAAATCAGAGCCGCAAATATGCGCCCAAACACCAAAACGTGGATTGATCCCCATGCATTCCTTGCGAAAATTAGCGGAATCGAGAATAAGTTCTTTGGGGACTACTTTGTCTTTAAAAATTTTCTGGTCATTATAAATATCATTGATAAAACAGTTGATCGCACGCAGTCGCTGCTGTAATCCGAGACTTGTCTTATCCCATTCTTTTTCAGCAATAATGCGAGGAATTATATCGAAGGGCCATTCTCGATCGATGTTACCCGCATCACTGTAAACCGTGAACGAAATGCCCATGGTTTTTATAGCAAGATCTGCTGCTGTCTTTTTTTCTAACAACTCTGCATGAGTTAGCGATCGCAAGTAGCTGGCTAAGCCTCTTGCTGGCTTTCGAGCATAACCAGGAGTGCTTATGATTTCGTCAAAGAACTTTCCCGGATTGTAGGTCTTCCAATTAACTCGCATAGTGGCTTCTTTAAAAGTAAGAGCGCTTAACTTATCGAATAAAGCTACTGCCCGCAACCACTTAAGTTCAGCGCCGGCATTTAAATCCGCGTGAGATTCTTCCCCTACCGGCTATGTTTTTTCATTTCTAAACTTTGTTTTTTAACTTAGACGTCCATCTCTTCATGCTGAGAATTTGTGCCTTATTTTCGTGCTTTATCTTCACTCTGAACTTAGATTTCTAAACTTAGACTCCGAAATATTAGTCTTTCAAACCTTAGCCTTTTAAAAACTGCCTTCAAAAGTTTCAGACTCGGAGCTTCGCATGCTACCGCCTTAACTTTCTCACATGAGTTTTAGACCTCAAACTCTAAACTATAGCGGCCAAACAATAAGCAACATAGGGATGGACACAGCCACGATAACAATTTCAAGGGGTAAACCCATGCGCCAGTAATCACCGAAATGATATCCCCCTGGCCCCATAACAAGGGCATTGTTTTGGTGTCCAACCGGCGTTAAAAATGCGCAAGACGCCCCCACCGCGATTGCCATCAAGAATGTATCGGGATTAAGGTCTAGAGACACCGCAATATTGTAAGCAATAGGTGCCATTAATATTGCAGTGGCGGCATTATTCAATACATCAGACACCGTCATAGTAATGATCAAAAGCAAAGCCAGTAATACAACCGGTGACAAATCACCGCCAACGCTCAGAATCCCATCCACCAACAGCGAAGTCGTGCCCGTGGTTTCCAATGCTCCACCAAGGGGAATCATCGCCCCCAACAAAACCACTACAGGCCAATCCACACCCTTATAAAACTCCCTTATGGGTACGATATTCATCACGCCCATGGTCACGGTTGCAATCCCTAACGCCAGTTGAATTGAAATCAATCCAAACGCTGTAGACAAAATAGCCAGTACGAAAACGACCATTGCTGGCAATGCTTTGGTCGAACCGCCAAAGTCGATATTTCTTTTAGCCAACGGATAACATTCAATTTTCACGATAGCCTCTTGCAAATTCTCAACATCACCATGCAGAAGCAATACATCTCCAGTTTTTATTTGAAAGTCTCTTAACCGGTTCCGGTGGGGCGTGCCAGAACGCGACGCGGCAAGTAGGTTAACTCGGTATTTCCTATTGAAACCTATCTCCCGCGGGGTTAGGTTAACGATAGGCGATGACGCAGTTACTACCACCTCAGAGACTTGAGAATCTTCAGAGTGCAATATCTCTTTTCGGGCGTTTTCAGCTGACAGCATTTGTAGGTTATGATTACTGGCAAACTGATCAATATCTTCCTGAGATCCTTGAAGCATTAACAAATCGTTTTCAGCTAAGCGATGACTGCGCCTAACGACCGACATTTTTTCCCGCTTATGAATAAGCGAGATTAAATCCATTTTCCCCTCTGATAACTGTTCTTTCAACTCACCAACAGATTGGTCTAACAATCCTGATTCCGCGGTTATCTTTAACTCGAATAAATATTTCTCAACATCAAACAGCTCCAAACCTGCCGACTGCTTGCGAACTTTAACCAGCTTCCAGCCCACTGTCAGCATGAAGATAATGCCAGCCAAAGCGATAGCGCCACCCACTGGAGCGAAGGAGAACATAGTAAAAGCTTCGCCGGTGACATCTTGTCTGTAATTGGCTATCAGTATGTTAGGCGGGGTGCCTATTAGGGTTACCAAGCCGCCGAGAATTGAGGCAAAGGACAATGGCATAAGAACTGTCGCAGGTGCTCGGCCAGCTTTCTGAGTTGATTGAATTGCTATCGGCATTAGCAATGCCAATGCACCGACGTTATTCATAAACATTGACAATACCGCAGCAAGAAACGTCAAGATTGCGATATGAAGGAAAGGCCTATCTGCAACAGGATCAATTAAAGCTGAGACAAATTGCACAGCGCCAGACTTAGTTAAGCCGAAACTAACAATCAGCACCAACACTACTGTGATGGTCGCAGGATTGCCGAACCCTGTGAATAATTCAGATTGCGGAACAATGCCAAGTAAGCTTGCCGCAAACAGTGCCGCCAAAGCGACAAGGTCATAACGCCACCTACCCCACACCAAAAGCACTAGTAAAGTAAAGAGGATCCCCAGTAGCGCTCCTTGCTGAAAAGTCATTTATCTATTCGCCTTTCAGGATGTTAACTTTAAGCTCACCCACACCGTCAATACCAGCACGAATACAATTGCCTGCACTAACGGCATCGACACCACTAGGTGTCCCGGTGAAAATCAAATCGCCGGCTTTCAGTACAAAATAGCTTGAGAGTTCAGCAACAATACTTGGAACATCCCAAATCATGTCATCTGTATTCGCATCTTGCTTAAGCACATCATCTACCGACAGCCAAATCCTAGCGCTGTCGATATTATGACAGTCCACTAATGGCTTGATTGCTGAAATTGGCGCGGATTGATCAAAGCCTTTTGCAATATCCCAAGGCTGGCCTTTTGCCTTACAGTTAGCCTGTAAATCCCTGCGGGTAAAGTCGACACCAACCCCATAACCAAAAACACAGGCCTGTGCCTGTTCTGCGTTAAGCCTAACCCCACCGTGTTTTAATGCCACCACCAGTTCAGCTTCAAAGTGCAGATTAGCAGTCGACATGGGGTAGCTTACCGACGAATCGTTAATAACTACAGCATCGCTAGGCTTACTGAAAAATACCGGTTGAGTTTTTGTCGGATCACCACCCATTTCTCTTACGTGAGCACTGTAATTTTGGCCAACACAGTAAATACGATGGACAGGAAAAACAGCAGTTGTGCCAACTACAGGCACAACGGCTTGCTCGTGAGAGGGGAATACGGTTTCCATAACAACTCCTTTTAACGCTGACAGCCAAGATCGGCAATCAGATCTTCAGGCAATAAATTATTTGAATTCGGGAAAAAAATAAGTCCGCTAGCTGAAGATAGGTCAGCTAGCGAGAGACTAAAATCGCAAAAGGATGCCTGGGGCTCAACATTTGCCGGAAACCCAAATGCGGCTAATCCATCTGACCCTGCTACTACTTTAAAAAATAATTCAGGTACTAAAATGCTGCTAGAATCTCTCTGTTCATTAGAATAAATTGGGCCACTTATTACATGATAGCTTGCACCTACTTGGGCAAGTTCATTGACGGCTTGATCAAGACGAGACCAAGCCCCAGTTCGCAAAGCGGTAGGCAATAGTGTCATATTGCTTAAATAATTTAATTCATCCCAATACGGGGTTCCCGCAAAACTGGTCATTGGCACCAGCCTGCCCCGATCTTCTTCCAACAACGTCACTTCATTTATTCTGTAGTCTCGGTCTTGAGAATCACTCAGATCCGGCTGCACTATTCGGGTCGACTCACCGACTTCTGACGCTAGGGCGTCAGCAACACGAGACAGCTCATCTAAGCGCCAATAGCGGGGCAGCAATGATGCAACTCCAACCGTTTCAGGTAGAACTTGATAGGCGACCCAATCCGCAAGCCCAGAGGAAGAAATCGACGCGGCGTAAAGGTGCCTGGTAATAATCTCACTTTGAACTGCTGATGTGGAATCACTAAAGCTGGCCGGGCAACCGTCTTTACAGTGAGCGATATGAATCTGCTCGGCAAAACACACGCCCACCAGCGATAAGCCGACAATCAAACTAGCCCATTGGATAAGGAATCTGCTTATGCACTTCATCACATTGCTTCACTATTTCGTCACTAAGTTTAACGTCAAGTGCAGCCAGAGAATCATCCAGTTGATCTGCGGTTCTGGCGCCAATAATAGTTGAAGCTACAAAATCAAAATTCATACTCCACGCAGTCGCCAAAGTTACTGGAGACATACCCGCGGCCTGCGCAATCTCAAGATACTTAGCTGTCGACGAAAGTGTACCCTCATTAACAAAGCGCCGGGCCATAGCTTGCTGACGAGGGTTTGCATCATTAGTATAGTCGCCGAATCTGCAATCGGTGGGAACGTTTTCCTGATTGTATTTGCCACTCAACACACCGCCACCAATGGGTGAGTAAGGCAGACATGAAACATTCTCCAGCCGGCAAACATTGGCTAACTCATCAAGAAACCTGCGATTAAGTAATGAGAAATTATTTTGAATGGCATGAAACCGAGAAAGACCTTCGTAATGTGCCACAGTATTGGCCTTGGTTAAACCGTAGGCGTTCTCGTTTGATGTGCCAAGATAACGAACCTTGCCTGACTGTACCAATCGGTCTAATGCTTCCATCGATTCTTCTATAGGTACAACAGTATCCGGCCAATGAACTTGATACAAATCTATATAGTCAACTTGCAAGCGCCTAAGACTGCCTTCCACTGCTTTCTCGATATGATGGCGATCGATAGCAGTTAATCCATGACGTACAGGCGGCACAAACCAACCAGAAGCAGCGCCGGCTACCTTGGTTGCCAAAATCAGAGAATCTCGCGGCTTAGTTTGAATCCACTCACCAAAAATCTCCTCAGTAATGCCAAATGTTTCAGCCGTGGGCGGCACTGGGTAGACCTCTGCTGTGTCGTAAAAATTTATTCCGCGCTCGAACGCTTTATCTAAAATACGAAAGGATTCAGCTTTATCACTCCAACTACCAAAGCTCATTGTTCCCATACAGATAGGCGAAACACGCAAGCCACTCTTGCCGATATAACGATGTTCCATAAAATACTTCCTTAGGTACGATTACACTAAATAACAACTAAAAATTTTCCTTCAGACCTGAACTGCTATTTCAACCCAACGCTGATTTGCCTATAATTATAATAGCGGACAACTGTCTCCTAAATACCCGCCACCGCCGCAATAGCCGGCAGCCTGCAATTGTATCCGGATACCGTCCGGGTCTGAGAAATAGACCTCTGGCGTCCCACCAATCGCCCCACCCCTTGCAGGCATCCGCATGCTAACCCAATGCATTAATGGCTGTGTATCACTTGCCTCCTCTCGAGGAGTCAGCCCGAAATCACTTAGCTTTTCTAAAATTCCTGCGACAGAAAATCCAGACATATTAAAACAAACATGATCTATACGACCAGGCTTCAATGGCGCACTTGAATCGTCGCCACCTACATACATCAAAAACTGCAAGCCGTCACCGACGCCGATTAATGGAAAGTTTGGCCCTTGATAAGCCTGAAACTGTTTACCAAAAACGTCAGTATGAAAACTGTTCGCTCTGTCTTTATTTGCCACGAACGTCGTGAAGTGACTTACGTCAGTCAACTGGAACAATCCAGGGTAAGAGCTTGGTTCAGCTGCCTCACATACATTGCCCAAGGCGCCGCGCCCGCCACAGTGATCTATGGGCCCCAGTTGATAGATAATACCTTCAACATCTTGAAAAAATAACTCACTAGTGCCATCTGGCTCACCCCCTTTGTTGGGTAAACGCAAAGTTTGCCAATATCCCAGAGCATGCTCCAATGGCATGCTTTCTCTGGTAGGCTCACTACTTTTAGACACACCAAATAATTCAAGCTGTGCTTGAATTTCAGTCACTGAAAAACCCTCCACACTCAAGCCAATATGGGTAATGCCAGCTTGCTCACCGGGTTCAATTTCGCGAATTGAGAAAAATCTTGGCCCAATTCCTATTTGAAGGCAGACAGCTTCGCCTTGACGAGAAAGTATTGTTGCGCCAAAAATACGCTGATAGAAATCCACCGATGCAGAGACGTCGCTCACTCTTAGTCCAAAGCTGTGCAATTTTCTAACGGCTATCGCAGTGGCAGGTTCTTGAGTTAACGACTGTGCAGCTAGCCCCGGTGCTGCTATTAAAAAAGGCAGTGAGCTCAGCAGCAGTCGCTTTTTGCTATCGCAGAATTGCAATTCTTTCGAACTGGATTTGCCAATAGCCGAACCTGAATTAGTAACGCGCCTTTTTTTCAACAGCTTTGCTTTGATAATTTTTCTCCGATTGCCCTTAGCCAATAGCCCTAGGGGGTAACCTTTTTTAATTGCTCTAGGTAATAGCCTTTGGTGATAGCTAGGCCATTAACGATCGGCCAGTCGCTTTTAAAAAAACCAAACTAAAACTAAGACCTAATGGGCATCTCTTCGACTTCGAAGCCATCCTCCTGCCACTTTGTCATGCCTCCGTCCATATGAGAGACCCCCTCAACACCCATTCTATAAAGCGAATGAGCAGCTAGCGCTGAGCGCCATCCTTTATTACAAAAAAGCACTAGTTCGGTCGCATTATCGAAGTCTGATTTGTAATAGGGGCTTGCCGGGTCAATCCAGAACTCTAACATGCCGCGAGGGATATGGAGCGTGTTGGGAATACGACCTTCGCGCTTAAGCTCTCGAATATCACGTAGGTCAATCAACATAACACCCGCCTGCCCTCTCTTAGCCTCGACCTCGCTAGTTGATAGTGTCGTAATAGTTTCTAGCGCTTCCCCCACTAGTTGTTCAACACCTTTTGTAACTTTCATAAGCCTCCTCCATTTACTTGTCTCAGTTCGTAATATGCCTCGGATGATAACAGAAGCAGTAACAACCAAATTAGTATTCTAGTAATTTGTTAAGTGTAAACTCTGTTAACTTTCTGACTCAGCGCAGCAGTGTTTTTTTTCACATAAAATCCTTAACAACCCTCATCATGTGAATGAATTTTCGGTCGCGGGCTATATCCTGCAAAACACTGCAGATGATTAACCCCAATTAGGCTCACCACCGCTTCAACTGCTGTTAGGCCTGTGCATGAGCCAACCGCTATATCTTTTATCTAAGGCCCTTGCAGCCCTATTGTTCGCGGCTGTGCCCAGCAGCAGACTCACTAATCCCAATGACACTTTTCAAAGCCAAAAGTCCGACTACGAACGAAGCCGACTTCCATCTCATTATGCGCGCCAGACGGCAAATACGGCGGGAGGCTTCTTGGCGCTCATTGTTGTTATTTGGGTTGGCAATCGCTGCCTTTGCGCTCCTATTTTGGATTGAACTTTCCCCCTCTCTATTTGTTGCTCTTTATGCTTTTGTTAATCTCTCTGGTAGTGACATCAGACTTATTGGTAAATATCGGTACAGTTTTGAAAAAAGATTTGATCAGCTTAATCGAGTCTCAGCTGCACAGCGATGCAGACGCTCTTGGGCGCTACGCTCAAACTAAAGGGCGTCATTAGGCTAGGGCTTGTTTCTTCGCTACAAACATCTGTCTGCAACCTATGCCCAGCGCCAGAAAAACTAATGCTATGGCTAAAAGCAATAGCTGGCTTAAACCGAACAGACCACCGGCAGGTAACGCCAGCGTCAACCCAGCTACGCCGATGCAGACCCTGCTAAAAATTGCGGCAACCCCGTACCCTAGATCGCCAAGTCCAATGAGGTACCCTTGCAGGGCACCTGAGACTAATGCAACACCCACTATTGCTGTAGAGAATGCCTGCAAATTTTCCAACACTGACCCCTGCAACAATAACGCCGGATTTAGAACAAAGAAAAAGGGCACGAAATAAATGATCGCACCTAATCGCATGGCCGCAAATCCTGCCTTCATTGGCGAGACATTCGCGACAGATGCCGCCGCGAATGCAGCTAAGGCTACGGGCGGGGTAATAAAACTTAACATACCCCAATACATGACAAACATATGGCTGGCTAACGGATCTAAACCGGCATTAGTGAGCGCTGGCACCAGTACGATTGCCAGGAAGATATAAGCGGCGGTTACCGTCATGCCAATTCCAAGAATGAAACTTGTTAAAGCACCCATGAACAGTAAAACCAACACGTTATCACCCGCCAGATAAACCAAATCATTAGCAATGGTTCCAGCTATCCCAGTCACTGCAAGGCCACCAATTATCAATCCGATGGCAGCAAGTATTCCGGCCAATTCAGCTAATAGCTGCCCCATCATTGCAACCAGCTGCATGAACTTTTTAATATTTAAACGATGACTAGTAAACTGATTAATAACGAGCAGTAAGCCGGTCGCGTAGAATGGTGCTACCGCCTCTCTCTGCATGAAAACTAACATCCAAATTAAAGAGATAAAAACTACGATAAAATACCAGCCCTCTTTAAATACCTCACCAAGCTTTGGTAGCTCATCTTTAGGCAAACCAGCCAGTTCATGGCGCGCAGCATAAGCATCAATTTGCATATATAGACCAAAGAAATAGAGCAGAGATGGCACTATTGCAGCGACTGCCACGGCGGCATAACTGATATTGAGAAAACTCGCCATAACAAAGGCGGTTGCCCCCATTATGGGGGGCATAAACACACCGCCTGTAGAGGCACAGGCTTCCACCCCGGCGGCATATTCTTTGCTAAAGCCGACCCTGCGCATAGCCGGAATCGATAAGGGCCCCGTGGTGAGAACATTGCTTATTGGCCCACCACTCATAGAACCCATCAGGCCAGAGGAAAAAATGGAAACCTTAGCGGGGCCGCCCCGCAAATGACCAAGCAGTGCAAAAGCCAGATTGATAAAAAAGGGCCCCCCACCGGTAAATTGAAGTGACACACCAAAAATTAGAAACCCAAAAACCAATTGCGCAAACACACGCATCGGGATCCCGAATAAACTTTCCTCCCCTAGCACATGAAAAATTGCCGCTTCAGGTAACGTTATGCTGAGCGCCGCAACAACGTCAGGCAAAGCGTCAGCGAACGTAGGGTAAAAGGAAAACAGGGCAACAATAAAAAATACCGGCCAACCGCCGGCACGTCGGCCTCCTTCTAAAACAATAGCCCAAGTCACCATGGCCAGCCAAACACCCACCGGCGGCGCCGAATACTCCCATGCCTCAAGCACGATTCTCTCAGCGTAGTAGGCGTAGTAAGAAAAAATCCCTGCAATAGCCACCATTATTAAAATGTCATACCAAGGCACATGGGCCTTGCTGTGCTGGCTCCCAGGAAAAACTATAAAAACCATCGACAGCATCACCCCGGTAATCAAATACATATACCGGCTATCCAACATCACATAGTCAACAAAAAAACCGAGATTGAATATTTGATTTATCGCTAATGCAATTGCTAACCCTGTTAGGCAGGCCATGAAATAACGCCAGCGCTCAGAAAAGGCTCGGTACCTTACCCGCAGCGTATCCGGGATAATCGGGCTCTCAGAGTCACCTAATGCAGCGTTTTTTGGATCTAAAGAAGAATTTCCCATTTAAAGACCCTGCCCAAGAGTTATCAGATTAGCTTCAGATAAAGCTTTCTCACGCACCACTAGCCATGCCTGTTGAAACTCATCATAGTCCTGCGGAGCACTCGAGACGAAACCAGACCACGCTACCGCCAACACTCGTTGGCGCTCAAGATTGCTTTCGTTTTGCGCCTGTGCGGCATCGTCCCACGCACCTATTTCCTTGTAGTAGCGAATGGCTCCCGGATGAAAAGGAATAAACGCTTGGTTGAATTTTTGCCTTTCCAGCGTCCAACCAGTAGCGCCAGGTGCATTGTTTTTATAGTCATCGAAGTGAAGATGCATAATTTTAACGATACTATAAACCCAGGCATCATTAGATGAGTCCAAGCCAATCAAAAGCGGATAGGCAGAAGAAAATACTTCGAGGCCCTCTTCCGGCAGTGTAGGGCCCTCGTAAGCAATGTGAGGCACATACCAAGGCAAGCGCGACCTTACTCTTGCCACAGCTTCTAAGTCGTCATGAGGCAACCTAGGAAAAGTGAGGCCTCTTGGTGAAGCTTCTATCCTCAAAAATGGTGGCGAATTACACGCGCCACCAGCAACATCTGCTCGGTTATTTAGGACCGCATCGATGGATGCGTTGTACCCCCCTACTTCAACCGCTGTTACGTCGTCCCAAGTGAGATCACCATAGGAAAGTAATGCTGCCATGGCGTTATTTAGCGAAGGAGCACCTTGTACAAAGGTGACTCGCTTACCTCTAATGTCTGCTACCTGCTCAATTCCAGCATCGGTGGCTGTCGCGAATGTAAAAGAACAGCTATCGGAATAGTTCGACATAAGCGCGCGGATTGGCTGCGGGCCCCATATCTTGGATGCAAAGTTCAATATACCTTCTTGAGCATAAACCGCTTCTGAACCTCCAGCGGAAAAATGCACACGACCGCCTCTTAAGGTAGCTAAGCGAGACACGTCATTTCGTGCGGGAATGACACGCAGGTTTACTTTGTATTGGCGCTGAAGAATATTTCCTATGGCCACCGCTTGGCTATAGCCACCTGTGCCTGTCGGGTAGGCAGACCACGCGATAGTTTTAGGTAGGTCAATACCTTCTGCTAGCTGCGCGGTAGCTGGCACTGAAAGAGTGGCAGCCATAGCAATACAAAAAAATCCAAGGCCATTCCCTTTTAAACGGTTCTTGACAGCAGAGAAAAAAGGCGAAATAGAGATCATAATTAGCAACCGCTCTTTTGGAGATTCACGGAGCATAACCTAGCACTGGAAGCGATGACAATGCACCTTGAATGCGGTGAAAGGTGGCGAACCTAAAGATGGGATGTGAGAAAAGACTTATTTCAAGCTACCACTAATTATATAGGAGCTAGTTACGACCAGAAAAATAAACACTTTAGCCACTGTAGCAGCGGTGAGAGCGGCGGTAAGAGCGACAGTGAGAGTCGGGGTGAGGGCAATGACCCTCGAACTCGGAGCCATCTATGATAAGTAAATCCCTAAGGCTGCCACGAAGGCATGAGGTTCAGTTTACTCTCTAGCGCAATCAGACATATACTGCCAACAGTTCAAATTATTAAAATCGGTCGCAAATAACTCAGCAATACCCATGGGGGATTTACAATGAAGAAACTAGCCATCCGCACAGCTGCGCTCCTTTGCACAGGGGTCCTTCTAGCGTCCTGTGGGCAAGAACCCCCCGCTATGCCTGAACTTAGTTTCGAAGAATCCTTACAACAGCAATTCATTGAAGCTAAAGCCGGCGATGTCATTGAAATTCCGGCAGGGGTTCATGAAATGACCCGCAGCCTATCTTTGAATGTATCTGGCGTCACCATTAGGGGGGCAGGTATAGATGCATCAATCCTCTCCTTCACCAATCAAATCCAAGGGGCTGAAGGTCTTTTAGTCAGCGCAAACGATTTTGTCATAGAAAATCTAGCCATTGAGAATACCGTCGGCGACGCGATTAAAATCAACCAGAGCCGCAACGTCGTGATTCGCAATGTGCGAACCGAATGGACAGGAGGCCCTCTATCCACAAATGGCGCCTATGGCATCTATCCCGTTCAGTCGCAGAACATCCTAATTGAAGGCGCTGTCGCGATAGGGGCATCGGACGCAGGTATTTATGTGGGTCAATCCGAGCAAATTATCGTTCGTAACTCAAGAGCTGAATATAACGTTGCTGGGATCGAAATCGAAAACTCTACTTTTGCTGATGTCTACGATAATATCGCGACAAACAACACTGGCGGTATTCTCGTTTTTGATTTGCCCGATATACCTGTCCAAGGTGGTCGCAATACGCGTATCTTTAACAACCAAATCATCAACAATAATGTCGACAATTTCGCGCCAGTGGGAAATATTGTTGCCAGCGTACCCGCAGGCACTGGTTTAATGGTGATGGCCAACGACAGCATTGAAGTGTTCGGTAATGAGTTTACCAACAACCAAACTGCAAGCGTTTTAATTGTGAGCTATCTGCTCGGCGGGCGTACTACCGAGGACCTTAACTATGACCCATACCCAGAAGCCATCTTTATTCATGACAACCAGTATGTGGGCGGTGGCAATGCACCAGACTCAGAGCCCTTGAAAATGTTGCAAGCGGCAACGGGTCAAGCTATTCCTGACATCGTTTGGGATGGCATGGTGCTAGGGGAAAAATCACCAGAGCAAATTTTATGCATCCAAGAAACTCCTGTTCCGACATTCGTGAATCTTGATGCCAGTAACGATTTTGCTGAGCCCTCATTTGATGGCAGCGTTCATAACTGCTCGCTGCCAAGTCTATCTGTCATTTCACTTAGCTCGGTGGACTAATGAAGCATTCGATATTAGCCAGAATAACTATTTCGATCCTGATTATAGTCGGTATTGCTAGCTGCACAGAATCAACCCCTGTATTCCATGCAAATGGCAGCCCTGCTCGTCTATCCCAGTGGAATCAGCTAGCATTGCAGGGCACTGTTTTGACGCCCAACGGGTCTACCGAAGTGTATTTGCCTGCCAATCAGCTTTTCACCGACTACGCCCATAAATTGCGTACTCTGTGGATGCCCTCAGGAAGGTCTGCCACGCTGATTGACGAGGAAATTGTTTATCCCGTTGGCACTGTCTTGACCAAGACTTTTTATTATCCAAAAGACCAAACCGGTAAACTGATAAAGGTTGTCGATAAATCACCACTGGAAGTCGACACACAAAATAGTCAGCTAATTGAAACCCGGGTATTAGTGAAACGAGAAACCGGCTGGGACGCCCTGCCCTATGTTTGGAATGATGAGCAAACTGAGGCATTTCTTCGGGTTGCCGGAGCGAGCAAGGCGATCAGTCTGAAAACCGAAACCGGTCCTAACCTAGATTTCGTTTATTTTGTGCCAAATGGCAATCAATGCTCCGGCTGTCACGTCACCTCCCATCCAGATGGAGGTATGCGTCCTCTTGGCGCTGTTGCCAAGCAGCTTCATGCAAAGTTCAGTTCCACCGATAGCGATCTACAGTCTGACATGTTGGTAGCTAATGGCTGGCTAGATCAAACCCTAGATCAGCCTGCCACCGACGCTTGGCGCGACGCTTCTTTGAACACGGAAAGCAGAGCTGTGGCTTATCTAAATATGCACTGTGGACACTGCCACAATCCAGATGGCGCTGCGGATACATCTGCGTTGTTGCTGGATGGATCCCATACTTCGCCGGTTGGGCGCGGCATCTGCAAGCCACCTATTGCAGCAGGCGGTGGAACCGGCAATTTAAAGTACGGGATAGTTCCAGGAGCACCGGAGCAATCAATTCTGTTATACCGAATGGCCTCAGATAAACCAGATGAAATGATGCCCGAACTGGGTCGCTCTCTAGTTCACCAAGAAGGGCTCACTCTATTGCGAGATTGGATTGGCAGCTTGTCTGGCGATTGCGGTTAAGCTTGCGGGTAAATTTTATAAGTCGATATCAACTGTTCCATACAGAACAGCGAGCTATTCAAATAAAGGAAACCTCATTGGCGAGTAGCCGGCTACTAATTATCTTTGCGCTAGCGTTTATCGCGCAGTCTTGCTCTGACCAGTCCAATCAGCGCAATAGCTATGTGCTTACCACAGGTTCCACTGGCGGCACTTTCTACCCAGTTGGAGTCGCACTATCCACTTTAGTTACCTCTGCCGAATCCGCGGACTTCTCGATCACTGCGATTAGCTCAGCAGGATCGATGGAAAACATCAAACTGCTTAGAGACGATCAGGCTCAGTTTGCCTTGGTACTTTCTATTTTTGCTGCCTGGGCTTGGGATGGAATCGGCCCGATAAAGAACCCTCAACCCCATATCCGGAGCATTTCGGCGATGTGGCCTAATGTAGAGCATTTTGTTATCAGTAGCGACCTGGTATCAACAGGGACATTGACAGATCTGAACAACGTTAATGGCGGGCGATATGTTCTGGGGATGAGAAATTCTGGCGCAGAGCATACTGGAATCTACATTTTAGAAAGTTTGAAAATCAACTACTTGGAAAAATTCAGTCTCGCCTATATGGGCTACGGAGCATCCGCTGGGGCACTACAAGACGGCAACATCGTCGGGATGAACGTCCCTGCCGGGGCGCCCGTTACAGCCATAACACAGGCTTACGCGCAACTCGGCGAAGAAATGACAGTGCTAGACTTTTCGGAACAGCAATTAGACGCGGTGAACCAACGCTTTCCACTGTGGAGTAGTTACGAAATGCCTCCAGGGACCTATCCTTATCAAGAAAAAACAATAAAAACCGCATCAAGTCCGAATGTATTGATTGTTCGCGAGGACGTCTCCGAAGAGGTTGTTTACAACTTAACCAAACTACTGTGGGACAACCTCGCCACACTGCAAGAAATCCACAGCGCGACTAAAGAAATGGTCTTGCAAAGGGCGTTGACCGGAGTCACTGTTCCTCTGCACCCAGGTGCTCTCAGATACTATACTGAGCAAGGATTAACTATTCCCTCCCACTTAATCGAGTAAATCGCCAAAACTTGCTCTGTCTGCCACCATCATAGTCGTCAGGTGATATGGCTGAAGTGAATTTATTAACAGCGCTACAGTTCACCCTGCCTGAATTGTTATCTGAATTTCAGACTATATCTGACTCATACAGTTTCTCTCATGGAGTGCTAACCGGCTTCTAAATCCGTTATTGCAGTCCAAAGAATTCTCGAAAAAATGATCTGCATAGTCAATGCCCTATTGGCGAAAACGGTAGCAGTGAGAACAAGTCAGTTTGGGCCATCAAGCACCCTAAACAGCATCCCAAAGACAACCAATATTGAGATAATCGAGAAAGGTCCTGCGAAATTTTAAAATGCCGCAGGACCTCCGCGCTTAAAAAATAAATCGTTATTCGTGCCCGTTTATAGGTAGTATGCGCCACACCATTACCAACCAAAAAAATAATACTAGGCCATACAAGCGCATGACGGAAAATGCTGATGATATTTTAGATATCATCATGAATTGCTGAATTCCTATTACAAACAGAAGAACAGAATCTCGCAGTGAAAGTTGCACAGTAAAACCAATCACAAGGGTTAAATAATAAATGCCCCCTATCTGCAAAATACCCATCAAAGCAACATTGAGCATATCCCAACCAACTAATGCTCTTATAAAAAAGTTCCAGAGAAAATCACTGTCGCTTACCTTCGATCATAGCAGTTCCAAGGCAAACACTTGGATAAGGATGAGCAATACTGTTAGAAACTGGCTTACCGCACGCGCCCGCAGATCGTTTATAATGCCGGTTGATCTATTTTTATTGCTCTGAGTACTTGCTAGCAAGTTCGCTTGGTAACTCCTTTGGACTCTTTGCTTGGCTTTTATTCTACTTTGAAGTTGAAGTACCTATCTGGATACGGTTCTTCATCGAGAGTAAAGTGCCACCACTCTTCATCTAATGGCCTGAACCCACCCGCAATCATTACCTCGCGCAGCGTGTCTCGATTGGCACGTTGCGATAGAGAAACTTGATCACTTAAAGGCCACGATAAAGGATCAAAAAAATCCCAAGACGTGCCCATATCAAACTCTGCCCCATCTGCTAGGTTCACGATGGTCAAGTCTATTGTCGAGCCTCGAGAGTGCCCTGAACGAGAAGCTATATAACCCTCTGAAAACAAGTTTTCTTTATTTACCCGGGGGTAATATTTGGATTTCATGCGAGCATCACCCAAATCCTTCGCCCAACGCACAAAATGGTCTACTGCTTGCTGGGGCCTGTAAGCATCAAATACCTTCAATGCCAAACCTCGGCTATTCAGTATTTTTTGAACAATAAGTAATGCCGCCGCCGCTTCCTCAGTGGCATAAATTTTTTCAGCGGCGTAGCCATCTACTTTTGCGCCCACAAAATTGTCGGCGCCGAAGTACCTAACATCCACCGTGAGGGCTACTTCATGTTGAGCCATAAAATCTGCTAGATTGACAAATCCGAAGGCGGTGGCCGCATTCGGCTGTGAAATTGCACCGCTGCAAGCGCAAAGAAGGAACAGAGTCCCGTTAAGCAAAAAATAGCGAATATAGACCGTTCCAGCGCATGAGACGGTCTGTATACTAAGCTCAAAGCCACATTTTAACTGCAGGCCTGAAAACACTAGCAAATTAAGTAGATATCTCATATTTACGCAGTCTAATGGATCCAGCACTGTAAAACGTGGCCTACGGTGTGTTTTAAGACTAGAATACCAACCAATATTATCGTTAATTTTTAGGTAATGTGCATTTAGCCATTATGACCCATTTTAAAGGAGAGAAACCATGATCCGACGCGTCCTACTTGCTCTTTCAAGCTGCGCCCTGATGGCAATTGCTTCAGTGTCTACCGCGCAGACGAGCGAATACCGCTCCATGTTGCACGATTTTCAAATCACACCAGTCGCCGAAGGACTTGAAGTGCCTTGGTCGATGGCGTGGTTAACTAATGGAGATATGTTGATTACTGAACGTCCGGGGCGTCTTCGCATAGTTCGCAACGGCACATTGCTCGCGGCACCTGTCGAGGGTGTACCAGAAGTCCTTCATGAGGGCCAAGGCGGATTATTTGATGTAGTGCCACACCCAGAATATGCATCCAATAAATTTGTATATTTAAGCTTTGCTAAGCCTTTAGGCGATGGATCAACTACCACCGTCGTGCGCGGCAAGCTTGAAAACGACCGCATAAGTGATTTGGAAACTATTTTCCAAGCCGACAGCGAAGGCCGAAATGGCCATTACGGCGCTCGTATGGCATTTGATGCTGAAGGTTATCTTTATATCTCTACAGGCGATCGTCAAGCACCGCCGTCTGGAGATTTAGCCGCACATCAAGCTCAAGACCTATCCAATCATGCTGGCACTATAGTCAGACTGCATGACGATGGCCGCGTGCCAAGCGACAATCCTTTTATTGGACGTCGCGATGCCTTGCCTGAGATTTATAGCTACGGACACCGTAATCCTCAATCACTGGCTGTTCATCCAATGACAGGCGATGTTTGGGCGGGAGAGCATGGCCCACAAGGTGGTGATGAATTAAATATTGTCGCGCCAGGAGTAAACTTTGGCTGGCCAGTGGTCGGCTTTGGCGTGAACTACGGCCCCGGTCGCCCTATACACGCCTTGCAGCAACAAGCCGGCATGGAAGGTCCGAAGCATTACTGGGTTCCTTCAATTGCAACATCGGGCCTAATGATCTACTCGGGGGATTTGTTTCCTAACTGGAAGGGAGACATTTTCGTAGGCGGTCTAAGAGGCCAACTACTTGCTCGCGTTGACATCAGCGACGATGGCAAAAATGCTGTTATGGATGAATCTTTAATGGTTGGAATCGGACGGGTTCGTGATGTTCGGCAAGGACCTGAAGGCGCTATCTATTTGGCGACAGAAAACAAGGGTGTGCTAAAGTTAACGCCTAGCAATTAGGCGCTGCACAGCTCTTATCGAAAGCCCACTTCGGTGGGCTTTTTTAGTTATGGGCTGCAAGCAGACTACAACTTGCCTAAAATCAGCATTCAACGACCTTGGAGCCAGCAATGAAAACAATCGGAATGTTAGGCGGGATGAGCTGGGAATCGACAGCCAGCTACTATCAGCTGCTCAATACCGGGATTAAGACCGTATTGGGCGGTCTTCATTCTGCCAAAATCGCCATGGTCAGCGTGGATTTCGAAGAGATCGAAAAAATGCAGCACAAGGGCGACTGGCCAGCGGCCACCGCCCATCTTATAGCAGCGGCTCAATCGGTAGAAGCTGCTGGGGCTGACTTTCTACTTATTTGCACAAACACCATGCACAAAGTTGCGCCGGAAATCGAAGCGTCTATTTCGATTCCTTTATTACATATTGCCGATGCCACTGGCGCAAAATTAGTGAGCGATAATTATAAAAAAGTTGGCCTCCTTGGCACCGCGTTCACCATGGAACAAGAGTTCTATAAAGGCAGACTAAATCAAAAATACTCGATCGACGTCGTTACACCAAATTCAGCCGATCGTCAGATTGTTCACGATATCATTTATAAAGAACTTTGCCTCGGGACTATCCTAGACAGCTCTAGGGCTCAATATTTACGAATTATCAATGACTTAAAGTTCCAAGGCGCAGAAGCCATCGTTTTAGGTTGCACCGAAATCCCACTGCTAGTTCAGCAGACCCACACGCCGGTCCCTTTGTATGACACAACGGCTATTCATGCCGCCTCGGCAATCGCATTCGCCACATCCACAAATACCTAACTAATAATTTCGGCCTCATTGCTAATGCTGGAGATGTGCTAGCTAATAAGCCTACGCATTTCAGACATTATTTACGTTGTGACAATTGATTCTGAGCACACCTGCGTAGTATTAGTTTAGCTATAACCATCTTAGTTTTGCTTTATTGCAATAGTGCCGATGCCCTCTTGTAAATCGATTTAAAAAATGACTTCCCTATAGCAAATACCAGAAGCAAATTTGAGGATTTCTACGATGTTGAAAGGGCAATGGTTTGAGCTTTATAGCGGTTACCGAACGACCACCAAAAAAGTAGAATTTGAAAAGAAAAGTCAGAGCTTAAAACCAAAAGCATGTGACCTTTAACTAATGAGGTAGCGCTATTGCCAACGATAAAGGTGATAAAACAGGAAAAAGGAAGAAGGAAGAAGGAAGAAGGAAGATACGCTGGCAAGCTGCGACAGGAGATTTACTAACGATAATCCACCCAATTGACGTAATTCACAAACCAATCACAGGCTGTTGGTTTTTATGGTTGTTGAAATACAGGCAAAAAAAAAGGCTAACATAAGTTAGCCTGAAACTTCTAGGGTAAACTGAACAAACTAATTTGGTAAAATTACTTGGTCAATAACGTGGATCACACCGTTACTTGTCTCGATATCTGCCATAACCACAGTCGCGTTATCAACTTTCACACCCATAGTAGCGTCGATAGATACGTCACTGCCTTGGACAGTAGCCACTTCGAGTTTCTTACCGGCTATGTCCGCAGCCATTACGGCACCCGGAATCACGTGGTAGGTAAGGACAGCGATTAATTGATCCTTGTTTTCTGGCTTTAGTAAATTCGCAACGGTTCCAGCTGGCAGGGCAGCAAAGGCTTCGTCTGTAGGCGCAAACACCGTGAATGGGCCTTCGCCTTTCAAAGTTTCAACTAAACCGGCAGCCTGAACGGCAGCGACTAGCGTTTCAAACTGGCCAGCAGCAATTGCCGTATCGACTATGTCTTGAGCCTTGACTAAAGATGAGCTAAAAGCGATTGGAAAAAACGCAAGTAGCGCAAAAGCAAATCGTCTAATGTTAAACATGTAAATCCCCATAGATTAGATAAAATAACAGATAAAATAACGAATAAATAAATGATAGCTGTAATGTATACGGGGAAATAATTTTTACGGATCACAAAAAATAGGAAACTTGTTTACGATTAATTTCCCGTAACGCAATTCAAAAAATTCTTTAAACAAGACTGATCCAAAGTCTAGGATATGACGTTATATGATTTCCCGGAATTAATTAATTTGCTCTGAGACCCCGGTGCAAATGGCCTAGAGAAAAAAAATGTACTCGCATCCCAAATTGTTATTGGCAATAACCGCCTTTTGCTTAACCACTATTATAAGCGGTAACTCAGTGGCAATAGAAAAACCAACATACCAAATACTACATGCTGAGGGTAAGATAGAATACCGACTGTATGCTAGCTATTTGGTAGCTGAAACCACTGTCACAGAGACCAATAGCTTTGGTGGTGCTGCCAGTAGCGGCTTTAGGCGATTATTCGGTTATATCAGCGGAGACAATAAAAGCCAGACATCAATTGATATGACCGCCCCGGTACAACAAACTTCTTCGACCGGGGAAGCCGCGAACGAAAAAATAGCAATGACCGCTCCAGTCCAGCAAAGCAAGGCTGATTCAGGCTGGACAGTGTCTTTCATGCTCCCAAATAAGTTCAAACTCGACACAGCGCCGATGCCCAGCAGCGAAGACATCTCACTCAGGCAAATTCCGTCAAGATTAATGGCAGTGATAAGATATTCCGGAAGGTGGACAGAGAAAAACTTTGATAAGCATGCGCGACTGCTGAGCTCCTCCATTGAAAGTCAGGGTATTGAAAAAGTGTCAGCAGCAGAGTCAGCCGTGTATAACCCTCCTTTTATGCCCGCTTTCATGCGCCGCAACGAAGTGATGTTTGAAGTTACCAGTCATCCCGGCGAGTAACTTCTGCCAACAATGACTACGATAACTTAAGGAACGAGACTGCCAGATGCCAAACCAGCAGAAGAACATTCTTATAACCGGTTCCTCTGGAATGATTGGTAGAGCTTTAGATGAGTCGTTATCAAAAACCGGCTACAAAGTTTATCCTTTGCTGCGCGACAATCTAGACGGTCCCTTTTGTTATGATAAGCAAGCGGGAGTGGTCCATCTAGACCCTGACATTCCTCTTTACGGCGTTATTAACCTCGCCGGAGCTAATATCTCCGACAAACGTTGGAACGATGCCCGCAAAGAAGAAATCATCTTAAGCAGAGAACTACTGACCAAGGCCCTAAGTGAGAGTCTTGCCAAACAAATCAGAAAACCTGCAGTGTACATGTCCGGTTCTGCCATTGGATATTACGGTCCTACTCCCGCAAACTACGCTACGGAGGCTAGCTCCGCCGGTTCAGACTTTCTCGCAGAGGTCGCTATACGCTGGGAAAATGCAACAGCGGCTGCCTCCAACGCAGGCATTCGAACAATCAATATGCGTTTTGGTATTGTTCTTAGCGTGACCGGCGGGGTATTGAAAAACTTTCTTCTACCTATGCGACTGGCAGTGGTCGGTGCAATTGGCAGCGGAAAGCAGAAGATAAGCTGGATCAGCATTCACGACGTGATGCGCTTAATTGAACTTGGCTTAACCGATGAAAAACTGAGAGGACCTATTAATTTCGTCTCTAATAATGCTGTCACAAGTAACGATTTTGCAATCGCTTTAAGCAGTGCCAGTAAGCGTTTCCGTCTGCCAACTGTACCAACCCCCGTGGCAAGACTTATGTTTGGGGAGATGGCCGACGCAGCGCTACTTGCCAGTAGCGACGTTCGGTCTACCAAACACGATGAGATGGTATTTGAATTGCAACATCCTGAACTGGAAGCCGCGCTGAAACACCTGCTAGATACAAACACTTAAAAAATGTTTGTTTCAAAAAAGTTCAATTAAGGATCAGAGGTGAGTACCCGATTCCATCCGGTGCTGATTCTGTTTCAAACTCTTCCAATATTGTGCGGCTTTCTCTGTCTATCGCCAGGACTATGTTCTTGCCTGCCAGTGATATGAAAAGAACTTGGTCGTTAGGATGAAAAACAAGCCCCTGAGGACTTCCTTCCCCTAGCTCTATCTTGCCAACTTCTTTTTTGTTTACTGCATTGATAAATCTGAGGTTATTGTTATTCATATCGGGAACAACGGCGAGTTGTTCGTCATTGCTCAGCAGAATCCGATACGGCCAATTAAAACCAAGCCACTGCACTGTAACCTTTCCAGTTGCAGCGTTCAGAACAGAGACGACACCTTCTTCATTGCTACCAACCCAAATTTCAGTGGCTTCCTTATTTACCGTAATCGCTTCCGGCCGACCCGGCACTCGAAACGCGGCCTGCATTCGTCCACGGCTAAGGTTAATGACTGAAACGTTGTTAGATTCGAGGTTACTAGTAAATGCTAGTTCACCGCTTTGCCCCAATGCAACCATGTGTGAACCTCGCCCTGACGTCGCCACCGAGCCAAGTATAGAACCGCTTAATACATTAACTACCACTAACTCACCGTTTGTCTCTGAAGTCACAACCACCTCAGCCTGGCCGGGCAAAAACTGAATGCCGTGAGGGCGCGGATAGTCGCTAAGGTCAATAGTACGCGCCACCTTGAGATTCTGAACATCAAATACCGTCAAACTATCGCCACCGCCGTAGTCGGTGCCCACGGCCAAAAGCCCATCATCACTAACAACTAGTTCATGAGGCCCCTCACCGGTTGGCAATGAAGCAATGGTGAGGCCAGAACCGAGGTCTATAAAACTAGCACTGTTGCTACTTTTGTTCAGCACTATAAGCGTACCGGTGAGCCCAGCTGGAATTTCGGCGAACACGGCACCGACGTTGACCGCTAAAGAAAGCATGCCGATGGCAAGGAAATATTTCATAGAATCTGCCTTTAATTTAGTTCGGTAATTTATGCAAGGGGAGTTAAAATAGAAACCAGCTTACAACAATCCTAAAGAATAATTCAGGAAAATAGACCAGCCAACCCAATCCAACAATTCAGATTCTTAGACTGAAATAGATACCGCTTCAGGTCAAAAAGTGCCTACCAGCTTGGATACTAAATTGCCCGCCATAGAAATTAACTAGGCCGGTCACAAAAGGTTTCTCTAAACAATGTGTGTAAGAGCAAAACCGGCTCTGAGATCACAGCGCTTATTTTGGAGATCACGATATTTAGATCACTAGTCGGCCTAGCTTTAGCCATCGTTTTAATTAGCCGCCAATAAGGATTTTGTTCTTGCTCGAAGGTTTACTCAAGATCATCGAGCTGCCCTTATCGAAAGATCTGCTTAACTCTTTTGGTTGCCATTGCGCCTGCTGGCCTTTTCTCGAGTTTTACATTCGGTTTCCTGTCCACCTTTTCCCCAAAGCCTCCACGCAAAAGGTTAACAGCCAGCGCGCTGTTTTAGTGAATAAGCTGGGCTTCTATTTTTTCACCCCATATTCGCACTTAATTAGGGCAGCACTGCGTCTCCAACTATGTCCTGCTCTGCAAATTAAATCGCCCTATAGCACAGCTCTTCAAAACACCGTAATCTTGGCGAAGATAATCCATTTGGAGCCCCATTATGCAAAGATACAAAACCGTATTTTTCATTTTTTTTGTCGGTTTGGGCATCAGTAACCCACTAGCTGCACAAACAGCCGGTTTCACCGCCTTAAAAGCCGATGCAGTCGAATCCGTCGAATCCATGACCAAATTAACTCAGGAAATTGTCGACAGCCTATTTTCGTTTTCTGAGCTAGGGTTTCAAGAATTTCAAACCCAAGCCTATCTGACAGAGATTTTGGCTGACAATGATTTTGATATCCAACTCGGTGTTGCTGGCATTCCCTCCTCCTGGTGGGCCAGCTGGGGGAGCGGAGAACCAGTTATTGCACTAGGCTCTGATGTAGATGGGATTCCACGCGCTTCCCAAATGCCCGGCGTTGCTTATAGACAGCCAATGATCGAAGGAGCGCCGGGCCACGGTGAGGGCCATAATTCTGGTCAGGCCGTGAATATTGTTGCCGCACTTGCCGTTAAAGAAATCATGGAAAGAGAAAATTTACCGGGAACGCTAATTCTATGGCCAGGTATTGCCGAAGAACTCCTCGCTACCAAAGCATGGTATGCGCGAGATGGCCTTTTCAATGATGTAGATGCTGTTCTCTTCACACATGTCGCTAACAACATGACAGTCAGCTGGGGCGATAGCCGCGGAACTGGCTTAGTTTCGGTTGAATATTTATTTGATGGCGTGGCGGCCCATGGCGCCGGCGATCCGTGGAAAGGCCGAAGCGCGTTAGATGCAGTTGAACTAATGAATGTAGGCTGGAATTTTCGTCGGGAGCATCTGCACCCTTTGCAGCGATCTCATTATGTCATTAGTAGTGGCGGTGATCAGCCCAATGTAGTCCCCTCTTACGCTAGCGTTTGGTACTTCATTCGAGAAATTACTGCAGAGGGAATCCGTGAAAACTTCGACACTCTCCAGCGCATAGCAGAGGGTGCCGCAATGATGACAGACACTACCGTAACTCGTAGGATTATCGGTGCGGCTTGGCCAAGGCATTTCAATCGCCCAATCGCGTTAGCCATGGATGAGAACATTAAAAAAATAGGTTTACCAACGTGGTCCGAGGATGACCAGCGCTTCGCTAAAGCCTTGCAAACTTTAATGGGCGCAGATAAGCCTATTGGTCTGGCTACCAATCTGTCCGGCATCGGCGAACCATTACCTTCACCTGTTTCCGGCGGCTCAGACGATATTGGCGACATTTCCTGGAACGTGCCAACCGTAACCCTGCGCTATCCTGCAAATGTTGGACGGCTTCAAGGGCACCACTGGTCCAGCGCAATGGCCATGGCAACCCCAATTGCTCACAAGGGCGCTGTTGCCGGCGCCAAAGTAGTCGCGACCACTATGCTGGATTTGATCCAAAACAGATCTCTAGTAGACGACGCACTAAACTATTTTAAAGATGTACAAACAGCAGATGTTCAGTATGTGCCTTTTATCGGCCCTGACGACGCCCCTGCGATCGAGAAAAATGCCGAAATCATGGCACTTTTCAAAGATCGACTCGAAGAGCTGTATTATGATCCATCGCGCTTCGACACTTATCTTGAACAGCTTGGAATCGAATATCCTCAATTCGAACCCACGGTAATTCAGAGGAATCCATTATGATTTATGGGCTAATCCACAGCTTATCACTATCCAGTTTACTGTTGAGCGCATTAGCTTTTCCTCAGGAGCAAATTGGGGAAAACACGATAAACCTTAATTTGGCAAAAAAAACAATAAAAAATCAAACAGGGAGAGAGCTAAAGGTTTTAGCGCCAACCTTATCGGCAGAGGAAATAGACCCGGCGGTTCTCAACAAACTTTTGCAAGCAATCGCCCATAATCCCGAATCAGTGAAAGCCCGCTTCTCTTTGGACGACAACAAACTTCAAGACGTTTTTGTTACATTGTCCAACGCTCGCACATTTATCAATACCAATGAAATGGCGAATATTCGCGTCATGTGTCAGGCGTGGGACCACTCCACTGCCTTTGGTGAGGATCGTATCAACGAAGCGCTTAATGCCTATGAAAAGCGAGACGGCTTTACTAGACGGTTTATAGCTAACTTCTACGCAACTGTCCTCAGCGATATTCAATATAGCTTATCTGAGCAGTCCCTATTATCATTCAACAATTATATGAATGATCGTCGTCGGCGAATGGCAAATGCTGGGGCTGTAACAACGGGCATAGCAACGCAGAATGCTCGAAGTGGCGCTGAAGCCGTGACTTTTCACTGCGGCCCAGCTCGGTAATCTAAAAAACAATTAACAAAGGGATACACTGTGACTTATAGCTGTTTCGATTTATCAATATCTGATCATATTGCACACATCAAACTCATCCGACCAGAGCGTCGCAATAGTATGATTCCAGAATTTTGGGATGAGCTGCCAAAAATAATTGAAAGAATAGAAACCGAAGCACAAGCTAGAGTCATCGTTATATCATCCACCGGCCCACACTTTACCTCCGGTTTAGATACTTCTGCTTTTGGCAGCACTATACAAGACAAAGATGACACGATGGCGCCAGAGAAATTGGCCCGTTTGAAAGGCGTTAAGCTTTATGAAACCGTAGCCCATATGCAGAAAACGTTTTCCTGTTTAGAGAACTGCCGAATGCCGGTATTGGCGGCAATCCAAGGTGGCGCCATAGGCGGAGGCGTGGATCTTATAACGGCCTGCGATATGCGCTATATGACACAAGATAGCTTTTTAACAATTTTTGAAATTAACATAGGAATGACTGCCGATGTCGGGACATTTCCTCGGCTTTGTAAACTAATCCCGGAGGGTGTTGTTAAAGAGCTTGCCTTTACCGGTCGCAGGATGCCCGCCGACGAGGCTAAGAGTCTGGGTTTGGTTAACCAAATATTTGAAGACCATGAGGCTCTTATTACTGGAGTAATGGAGTTAGCTAAACAAATCGCAAGTAAAGCACCTCTGGCGATTTACGGCAGCAAGCGCATAATTAACTATGCTCGAGACCACAATACAGCGGACAGTCTTGACTACATCAGCATCTGGAATGCGAGCATGTTGCAACACGATGAAGTTCAAGAAGCAATGCAAGCCGCAGGCGAAAAAAGAGCCGGTAATTTTGTTGACTTACCTCCCATAAAAAGGAAGCTCGCCAAATAGCCATCGATGAAAAAATGACGTGCAGACAACATACTGCTCTTGCACAGACGGTCTAGTAGTTGAAGAAAGGTAGCGAAAGAAGGAAATTAAGCGCTGAGCCGCAAAAAGGCCAGCGCTAGAAAAAGGTAAAATATAGAAGACAAATAAAACCTTGGATCCTTTACCTCTGTTGCCACAAGATCCATTCACAATATAACAACTTAGAATAGACCCACAGCCATCCTTGAGCGCACAAAACCCGCAACCACCCTGATTTAGACAGGTCACTGACTGACAGCTCAAACCCACGTTAGCATAGCCGCCGCTACCGCCCTTCTATTCATTTGATTTCATTCTGCCCGCCGCAGCCACTATGATAAAAAGTAACAGCAGCAAAATAGAATCCAACAAATAGCGCGAAAATCACTCGTCCTATCGTCAGATGGTAAAGGCCCAATCCGTTTAAAAATCTCGGAGGGTTGGGATTGGCGGGGGCGAACCTATACACGGACTGAAATTTCTAACCAGACAACTTCAAAACTCGACGAATTATCATTAGACTTTTACTGCCAGCAAATTTACTCTTAAGACATAATAAGAATAAAGTATTGGAAATACATCCATGAAAAGTGTCAACGTGCGCTTCGTCGGTCATGTTTTTAGACTTTTAAAATACTGCCTATTTTTAAATTTGGCACTGACTAATACTTCTATCGCACAACAAATCGATCCAGAAAAAATCACTATTACCCGCCTGGGTGATGGCCCCATTATTGACCCGGGCATTCACCCAAGTATCGGGGAAAATATCCAAGGTCCTTCTCTGATCAGGGTGCCAGAATGGGTTAACGAGCCTCTCGGGAAATACTATCTCTACTTTGCTGATCATAAAGGCCTGTATATTCGACTGGCCTATGCTGACAATCTTTTAGGACCTTGGAAAATACATGAAGCCGGCAGCTTGCATATTAAGGATTCATTTTTCACACCGACCCGCCCAGCAATACCCGAAGCTCGCCTAGCTGAACTAGTTGCGGCCAGAATCGCCAGCGGTGTCCGTGTCTCCCACGACTATGCAAAAGAACTCACTGAGCCGCATATCGCGTCACCCGATGTGCATGTGGACAATGCCAATCAAAAAATTGTTATGTACTATCACGGACTTGAAGATGCTGCATTTCAACATTCACGGGTTGCCACTTCTGACAATGGCATAGATTTTCTGGCTAACAGTGAAAATATTGGTCGTACTTATTTTCGGAGATTCGACTATGCCGGAATGACCTATGCTGTAGCCATGCCGGGTCAGTTCTATCGTTCCAGAAATGGTAAGACCAGCTTTGAATCTGGCCCCAGAATGTTTGAACCAAAAATGCGGCATTCAGCTGTGATGGTCAGGGATGACAGCCTAATCGTTTTCTGGACCCGCGTTGGCGACAGCCCCGAAAGCATTATGCTTAGCACCGTCGATTTAAAACCGGACTGGATGTCTTGGCAACATATCGGTGAGCGCGTCGTCTTAAAACCTGAACATGATTGGGAAGGTGCCAACGCTCTAATTGAACCATCTGTGCGAAGTACAGCGTATGGACATGTTAACCAATTAAGAGATCCTGCGTTGTTTGTAGAAAATGACGTGGTATATATGCTGTATGCCGTCGCTGGAGAGAGCGGCATCGCCCTTGCAAGAGTAGATTTCTAGAATCAAAAATCAGAACAAAGAGAATTTTATTATGAAGCCCATTTTTGGCATCCTAGCTATCATAGCATTTAGCACTGCACTGGCTGTTGCTGGCAACCAAGGCAGTGTTGTATTCAGCGGTTTGCCCCTGTTCATAATTTGCTCGAGTGTTGGGTTTATATTGCATTGGTTAGCATTTATACCGGCATTCGCTTATCAAACCGAACACTACTTCGACCTGATTGGTTCAACCTCGTACATTGGCACAGTGATATTGACTGTAGCCTTGCATCCAGGCATGGACACTCGAGGCCTTATTATCTCTGTAATGATTGCGGTGTGGGCCGTTCGCCTTGGCAGTTTCTTATTTTCCCGAGTTAAAAAGGCCGGTAAAGATAGACGTTTCAATGAAATTAAAACCCGGTTCTTTCGCTACATGTTCACGTGGACCCTAGGCGGCGCTTGGGTATTTATAACAATGGCAGCGGGCCTCGCTGCAATGACATCTACAACTCAACAGGCAGTTGGAATCCCGTTCTTTATTGGCACCGCCCTTTGGGTACTAGGGTTTGGTTTGGAAGTAGTTGCAGATAGCCAGAAAACAAGCTTTAGACGCCAACCGGAAAATGCTGAAAAGTTTATCACTACTGGCTTGTGGCAATATTCACGTCATCCAAATTACTTTGGCGAAATAATTCTCTGGCTTGGGATAGCGGTTATGGCAGCTCCCGTGTTGGTTGGCTGGCAATTAGTAACATTGGTTTCACCTGTGTTCGTATTTCTTTTGTTAACCAAGGTCAGTGGCATTCCTATGTTGGAGAAAAGCGGCCTTGAAAGATGGGGATCGGATCCTAAGTATCAACGTTATATATCGATTACTTCCCCGCTTGTTCCTTTACCTAGAAAATAATCCGAGACACTAGTTTTCATTATTTAGACGTTAGCAATCCGACGTTGCTGCAAATGCTAGCAATACTTGATTTGTTGTAACGTATTGAACCATGCCTGTGATTGAATTATGGTAGCTAGCATAAGCAGCTGCTATTCATTCGGAAACACTATGTCCTGGCAAAAAGAAATAGATGAACTTCGTAAACGAGAAAAGCTAGCTCAAAAGATGGGTGGAGCAGAGCGAATACAACGTCAGAGGGACAATGGCCGTCTGACAGTCCGTGAGCGCATCGATAAACTAGCCGACCAAAATTCCTTCCATGAAATCGGCACGCTGGCAGGGAAAGCAGAATATTTAGACTCCGGAGAACTCAATTCTTTCACCCCCTCTAACTTTGTTCTAGGAACTGCTGACCTAAACGGCCGCAGAGTCGTCATCGGTGGTGATGATTTTACCGTCCGAGGCGGTTCTGCAGACGCCAAGGTCGGCAACAAATCCGGCTATGCAGAACAATACGCATTGGAAATGCGAGTTCCTTTAATCCGCCTCATCGATGGCAGTGGCGGCGGCGGCAGTGTTAAAACCTTGGAAATGGTTGGCCATTCTTACATACCAGAATTACAAGGTTTCGAAACAACAATGAAATTGTTGGGCCACGTCCCCGTGGTTTGCGCGTGCATGGGATCAGTTGCCGGCTTAGGCGCGGTCAGAGTCACCATCTCACATTTCTCACTAATGATAAAAACCACCAGCCAACTCTTCGTCGCCGGCCCACCCGTAGTGGAACGAGCGTTCGGTAAACCTGTAGAGAAAGACGAACTTGGCGGATCGCAAATTCACGCCTACGGCAGCGGCGCTGTTGATAACGAGGTTGAAACCGAGCTCGAGGCATTTGCAGCAATTAAAGAATTCCTTTCCTACCTTCCTCAAAATGTTTGGCAGGCACCACCTAAAGCTCCCTGCACTGATCCCGCCGACCGCAGAGATGAATCTTTAATTTCTGTCATACCCAAAGATAGAGGTCAGGTATACCAAGTAAGGGGTGTCATTTCTGGAATTGTCGACAGCGAATCTTTTTTCGAACTTAACCCAGGCTATGGAAAATCGCTAGCTGTTGGACTTGCTAGACTTAACGGCCATCCTATTGGGATAATGGCGAATGACACAATGCATCTAGGTGGCGCTGTTAATGCCGCCGCGGCAGACAAAATGATGCGCTTTGTAGATCTTTGTGACACCTTTCATCTGCCTGTTGTTAATCTTGTAGACAACCCCGGCTTTCTGATCGGCGTGCAAGCGGAAAACGAAGGCACCGTTAGATTAGGCAGCCGTGCGTTAATGGCCTGCCTACAAGCGACAGTACCTTGGGTTTCAATCATTATCCGACGCTGCTATGGCGTCGCCGGCGCAGGGCATGGAAATTCTGATCGCCTCAACCTCCGTTACGCGTGGCCTTCAGCGGACTGGGGTTCGCTTCCAATAGAGGGTGGGGTTCAGGCCGCTTACCGCCGAGAAATAGAAGCCTCAGAGGACCCTGACCGACGGCGGCGAGAAATAGAAGCCAATCTCGAGCAATATCGCTCGCCCTTACGAACGGCGGAAGCCTTTGGCATCGAGGAGGTAATTGATCCTCGTGACACCCGCGCAATCCTGTGTGACTGGGTTGCTTTGGCATATGAAATCATCCCTACTCAATTAGGCCCTAAATCACGAATCACAAGACCCTAGATGACAAACCTTGCAGACATGCATCTCGTCCTGTCGCCAGTTACCAAACTCCTGCGCTTCTAAAATAAACACCCCGTTGCTGTGGCATAAATCGGTGATAAGTCTTTGAAAGCAGTTCGAGTGCATTCTCAAGGTGGTCCAAAAGACTCATTTTTGAGGATATTGCTACCCCTCCACTTTCGACAAATAATGTGCTGGTTAAAATACAAGCTGTCGGCGTTAATTTTATTGACACCTACCAGCGCTCAGGCCTTTATAAAATCGCGCTTCCCTCGACTCTAGGTGCAGAGGGTGCAGGCATAGTCGACAGCGTTGGTGAGATAGTCACTCGATTTAGGAAGGGTGACCGAGTTGCCTATATCAACATACTCGGCTCCTACGCTTAATCTTCTGCCGTCCCTGAAGACAAATTGCTGGCCCTCCCAGAAACGGTCTCTTTCAACGAAGGTGCAGCCATATTGCTGTAGGGCTACACATCCCACTTTCTTTGCCATTTCGCCTACTCGGTAAAACTAAACGATATCTGCTTAGTTCATGCTGTTGCTGGCGAGGTGTCTCTATTGCGAACACTAATGATAAAAATACTTGGCGGAACCGTTATAGAAACAGTATCCACGCCAGCCAAGGCCGATTTAGCAAAAACGGCAGGTGCCGATCATCAAATTCTCTACACCGAAACCGATTTTGATGAAGAAGTGAATACTTTAACCGACGGCAACGGGGTGAACGTAGCCTTCGACTCTGTAGAAAAAACCACGTTTGAGAGAAGTATAAATTGCCTTAAACCACTTGGCACCATGGTTTTATACGTCAATGCCAGCGGCCCAGTCAGACAATTCAACCCAAGCAGTCTAGGCCCTAAAGGCTCCCTATTCCTGACCCACCCGACAATATTTGACTACCTCTAAGATAGAGAAACCTTGGAATGGAGAAGTGGTGATTTGTTTCGCTGGATAGCACAGGGTAAGCTTAAGCCCCGACTAGAGCATTGTTACCCGCTTTCAACAGCGTTTTGTGCCCATACTGCATTGGAAGACAGAGCAACTACAGGTAAACTAATCCCCAGCCTTCAACAAGACGCTGAACACACCTAGACAGTCGACAATCAAATAATACATAAAATTTCTCAACTGCAAAGTCAGGATATTAATATGCTCAAAGCTAAAACTATAATTCTCACATTACTTAACTTGAGCTTGCTCATTGGTTTGACCGCAACAGCCAACGCACAATCAATCGATCTTGGCCGGGGCGAATTGCCCTTAACTGTCCCTGAAAACTACAATGCTGAAACCCCCACTCCGTTGATTGTTTTACTGCATGGCTACACCTCAAGCGGCCCTCAACAAGACTCTTACATGGGATTCAGTAAGCTAGCTGAAAAATATGGTTATCTGTTTATCGCACCCGATGGCGATAAAGAGCCAGGCGGCAACGAAAGTCGTTTCTGGAATGCCTCACCGGCATGCTGTGACTTTTACAACACTGACGTTGATGACTCCAGCTATGTGCTAAGCATCATCGACAGTATCAAGGCAGATTTTAATATTGACCCCAATCGAATCTATTTAATTGGCCACTCCAACGGAGGCTTTCTCTCCTATAGAGCGGCCTATGATCACTCGAGTACGATTGCCGCCATAGCTAGTTTGGCAGGTGCCAGCCATATTGATGAGAGATCAGCTCCCTCTCACCCTGTTCATATCCTCCAAATCCATGGCACCGCCGATGAAACCATAGCCTACGAAGGCTCGGAAATTCAGGGCAACAAATACCCAAGTGCTTTGGATTCTGTTGCCACGTGGGCAGCTTACAACGGTTGCAGCACTGAAGGTGACGAACGCGAGCTGCGCGATCTAGATGCGCGCATAGAAGGCCATGAATCTAGCGTTCTGTCGTTCAAAAAAGGCTGTCAGGTAGGCGGCTCATCCGAGCTTTGGACTATCGCTGAGGGATCACATGTACCGCCACTGTCATCGACCTTTAGCGAACAGGTAGTGGAATGGCTATACGCGCACCCAAAGACTAGTGCCAGCTATTCCGACTAAACTCTGCAAATTGAGTCTCTATCTCACCCAAATGACTAAACATCCTAGATGCTTACTCATTTGGTTTTGCTTAATTTCTCCCGCGCCTCTAATCTCTAACACCAGCGCTCAAGGCAGCCCTATTGCAAGCCCTCAGGGACATTCAGCCACACAGGTTCTAGGAAGTTATAACCAACGTACAGGCTATATAGACGGTCAATGGATAGAGATTCTATTCGGCCGGCCTATAAAGCGTGAACGAAACCTCTTTGATTTGCCAGATTGGCGTGAAGCCCTATTAGACGGAGCCCCTGTCTGGAGAGCCGGCGCTAATGTCTCTACCCGTCTACGAACTCAGGTCGAGCTAACGTTTGCTGATGTTGTTGTGCCGCCCGGTGAATACTCTGTGTTTATCGATTTTGGTGAGTCAACTCCTGCACAGCAATCCTGGACATTTATACTCTCGAATTGGCCGGTACAGCTCAACTATGACTATGAGAATAAATCAGCGCTATGGGGCGCTTATGAGTACACTTCGGAGAAAGATGTTGTACGTAGCCCAATGACACTAAGCGCTGGAGCCACTTCCTTTGACCAACTGTCGTGGCAGTTCATCAACATCAAAGACGGCAAAGGAAGTCTAGTGCTAATCTGGGATCAAATTAAAGCCACCGTCGACTTCGCCTATTAAGCCTATTGAGAACAAAGCTATGTTACCGCTAAACCTTTTATCATTAGAACCGAACATCATGAAGGCCACGGACATTATAAATATGCCAATACGAAAAGCAGCTAAGATTTTTTTCAGTACTGTTCTACTTATCACGCCTAGTTTTTTACAGGCCCAGCCAAATGAGGGTAATGAGTGGATTCAACTTTTTAATGGTGAGGATTTAAACAACTGGAAAATTAAATTCACCGGCTTCGAACTCGGCGAAAATTACCGCGACACCTTTAAAGTAGCTGATGGACTTCTTACCGTCTCTTATGACAACTGGCCTGACTTCAACAATGAATTTGGCCACATGTTCTATGACCAATCCTTTTCGCACTATGAGCTAAGGATTGAGTACCGTTTTATCGGGGAACAAGTAGCCAACGGGCCGGCTTGGGCTTTCAGAAACAATGGCATGATGCTGCATAGCCAGGCACCGGAGTCGATGACTTTTGATCAAGCATTTCCAGCATCTATAGAGGCTCAAATTTTAGGCGGCAATGGTGTAGATCCACGTCCAACGGGAAACGTTTGCACACCGGGAACACATATGGCAATGGATGGAGCGTTGATCACCCGCCACTGTACAAACTCAAACTCTGAAACATTTCACGGAGATCAGTGGGTAGAAATGAAAATGATCGTGCGCGGCAGCGAGAGTATTAGCCAAATTGTTAATGGCATAACCGTAATGGAATATCAAGATATTCAGTTGGACACCACCGACCCTGACGCACAAGCCTTGATCCAAAATGGCGCCGCAATTGAACTGTCAGAAGGATATATATCCATTCAGGCTGAAAGCCATCCAATTCAATTTCGAAAAATTGAACTAAGGGTTTTAGATTAACAACTTAAAAGAGCCTAACCCTACCAAGGAATTGATTTTCCATCCCAGTCTATGAATTGAATACTATTATCACTTGTCTCTGCTTCCACCAGATCTAGCAGTCGACCAGCAACAAATTCTGGCGTGAATAATTTACCTTCACTTACGAATTTTTGAAAGGGCTTGGACAAGGGCGTATCTGTCGTTCCAGGATGAAAGACTAAAAAGCGTACTCCTTTCGCGATCCGCGTGTATTCAATAGCCGCAGTTTTCAATAGCATATTTAATGCCGCTTTTGATGCACGATAAGAATACCAACCCCCCCGTTGATTATCTTCTATGCTGCCAATTCTTGCACTGAAGGCTGTCACCACACAGTTTCCATTGCCTGCAAGAACAGGTTTAAGATATTTGACCCAAAGCATAGGAATGACCGCATTAACTTGAAAAACCCTGTGCAAGTTGTCTCCGCTGACGTCGTCCACCCTTTTTTCTGGTGAGACATCAGCATCATGGAGAATCCCATTGCAAATGAACACATGGCTAATTTTCCCTTTGTGGGGCTTTAGCTGCTCACAAATTTTTCTTATCGATTTATCGGTGTAGTCACTTTGCAGCAGCCTGACATTGCTGTCAAAATCCGCACTCGCAGTAGCAGAAAATTGGCGACTAATTGCCACAATATTTGTTGAGGCATTAGCCCTAGAGAGGCGATGAACAAGGGCAGTGGCAATTTCACTGCTGGCCCCTATGACAATTGCAATATTTGCAGAACTGTCTTCGACTTGGGTAATGTTAGTCATTCTCGCCTACAGCTCGCATTGAGAAGAAGGGTTTTTCGCGCAAGGCTCGCAGCGCTTTTTCCCTGTTAGAAACCATGAAATCGTATAGCGGTTATTGGCAAAAACCAGATAACCCATATCCGCAAACCACCGAATGATTGGAAAGCGCAAAATAGCTATCCAGGGCTTCTTGCCTACAGCTCGCCACGCCTGATGGGTCACATCAAGACCATATATCATGGTCCCATCGTCATAAAGCCCGTGCAAAACTCTGTCTGCAGCAACCGGATCAATGGATGGAAACTTAGTAGCAAAGTCGTCATCGTGTATATCAACCAATGATAGGTTACCTTCGGTGTCTAAATCTCTCAGCATATCCATCTCAGTCGCACATAGTGGACAATAGCTGTCGTAAAATAATGTGAGTTTCATTGCATTCCTTTTATATCTAAATTATTTAGCTAACGATCAACATTCCAAGGTGGAGTGTTACAACACAAAACGTGAGCCAGCTTCGCAGATTTAAATAACCGCGATAGACTTGTTTATAAAGTGATTTTCTCATCGCATATTCAGCGGCAAAAACCACCGTGTAACCCAAAATCAACAATCCTAACGATAGATCTAGGTGCGTGTTATAAATTAAAAGCGAGACCCATGCCGTCAATGAGACCAGATTTGACATAATAAACAAAGCGGCCACTTTGTTTGTAAAGTCAACTTTTGTAAAGTCGGTCTCAGCAAGATCGAGAGCTACAAAATTAGTGTTGAGTAGTCTGCCCCAGATAGCACCACATAAAAAACTCAGAATAATGGCGCTGTAAAAAACAAAAACTTGCTCAGCCTTAAATGGCAGATCGACGGGAAGCACCAAAGCCAGCAACGCTCCGATAAATGGAAGCAGGCCAGCAAAACCAAGAGCTGTGGTTATTCGTAGTGCAGACATTACTCGAAACTTTTTGCTTTTTATTCTATACGACCACTGATCAGATTTGGGTCTTTAGCTAATCTAAAACGTCGCTTGTGGCGTATCTTTAACCCGTGGTGTAGACCCATTCTACTTAAGATACATTTCGCGCACACCGAAGCAACACCAAGCGTTAAGTCGATGCAAGCTAGCTCGCCGCGGCCAGACTCAGGGGAAACGAGCCTTCAAACTTCGCGGTAAATTATTAAACAAAATCATGCTCTAAAACAGGCACCAAAATTATGAAGAAAAAATATAAAACCCTTGCCTGGATTCTTGGCGACCAACTCAATTATCAACATAGCTGGCTGGCCACTCCCAACCCTGAAACATTGTTCGTTATCGCTGAACTTCGTCAGGAAACAGACTATACCATTCACCATATACAGAAGGTTTGTGCTTTTTTCGCAGCAATGCAGGAATTCGCTCAGTATCTTAAGTCCAACGGACATGATGTTCTCTACTTAAATCTAGATGCCACATCCGAATTTACAAATTTAGAATCCGCTATCGCGAAGCTTAGCGTTCAATACCAAGCTCAGGAATTTCATTACCAAAGACCAGACGAGCTGAGACTTTTGGACCAACTGCGCGGCATGAATTTGCCGACAGCGCTTAAAGTCAAAGAGTATGACACCGAACATTTCCTGCTCCCCTTTGAAGAGCTATCAAACTATGTCAAACCAAGACAGCACAACCGTCTTGAGTCTTTCTATCGCAAAATGCGAAAACGATTCGATATCCTAATGACCGGCACTGAGCCTACTGGCGACCGCTGGAACTTCGACGGTGATAATAGAAACAAGCTTAAGAAAGAAGATATTCCCAACATCCCAGAACCTTTGGTCTTTAGTAACTCGGTGACGGAGATCCTCAGCAGGCTGAAAGCACATGATGTTGGTACCTTTGGAGTTCCACACGATCAATTAATGTGGCCAACATCACGGGATCAATCTCTCGAATTGCTGCAATGGTTCTGCCGCGAGGCCCTGCCAAATTTTGGCAAATTTCAAGATTCAATGACCTATCAAAGTGAGTCAAAATGGTCCTTGTATCATTCCCGCCTTTCTTTTGCCTTGAACAGCAAAATGCTTTCTCCTTTAGAGGTTATTGAAGCGGCCATAGCGACCTTCAAAAAGGCGGACAGCACAATAGACCTCGCGCAAGTAGAAGGCTTTATCCGTCAAATACTTGGATGGAGAGAATTTGTTCGCGGTATCTACTGGGTGAATGGAGACCACTATAAAAATCTCAATCACTTTCAAGCAAAGGCAAAGCTGCCT
>Ga0302131_1000009_pt1 | contig 130138 bp, 92 predicted proteins | sample CB9_20m_MG_FD_203105 | JGI IMG/M metagenome (GOLD analysis project Ga0302131, IMG submission 203105) | Marine microbial communities from Western Arctic Ocean, Canada - CB9_20m | ecosystem: Environmental > Aquatic > Marine > Oceanic | place: Canada: Western Arctic Ocean | collected 2017-09-19
ATTTGGCTAAATCTCTCAGTAATCAACTCGAGCAATATTGACAAAATACTAAGTCACGAAATTTTACATGGACTAGGACTTCGTCACAGCTTCAATCCTGAAGCTCTGATGCATTTTCTACCGAGCCAAAGTGAAATGCATGCTGATGATCTTGCAGCTATTAGTCTGCTTTATGAAATTTGCGAGGATAGCGTAGATGAACAGTTCAATTATTTTATGCACAAGGTGCCGGTCAATGGAAAAAACTATTACGGCATTTTGCCCAATGGAGGTGTATGGCCGAGGGACGTTCATACTATCGGGATCAGCGTTTGCTAATAGGCTGCCAACGCCTACACGATTATTATAGGAGGTCGCCAGCATTAGATGTCAGTCAAAATAGGAGCAGCAGTAATCTGTAGGCTCCAAAACTTTAATATCGAAAGCCGCTTTAGCAGGCACTTTAAAATTACCACCAGACTCAACGGCTTGCCACTCAGTTTGCCCAGGTAGAAGAACTTCAACTTTGCCGGCTTGAATCTCCATCAATTCCCTTTTAGCTGTATCAAATCGATATTCACCGGGCAACATAACGCCTAGGGTTTTATTCTCGCCGCTAGCAAGAGTTAGGGTGCGACTGCTAACTTGACCGTCGAAATAGAAATTAGCGAGGGCATTAACATCAACGTTTTTGATTATTTTCATTGGCCATTCCTTTTTGTATATTTTCAAGCATGTTTGGATGTTTGGTAAACAGCTCTCTTTCAGACCTCACGTCAGAGACCTCGAGAACGTTCTAGCCTTCGCCATCAAGAGTCTGTATGCCAGATCCTGAACATTAGAATTTTTTCTGCAACAAGAACTGTGTGATGTTAACCAGAAGCACACATAATCCTGATTCGACTGTTATTGCACATAATAAATAGAATATTCAAGCTTGCTACGCGCGAAAGATTTAACAACGCTAACCTGCCAATATCAATACTTTATTCACCATATACTGATAATTTTTGCACCAAAAATGATTACCAAGGTGCTGGGGCATCGCTCAGTACTGTCTTGCCAGCACATAAAAGCAGGAGCAACCTTCACTTCTAACCTGCCTCTGCCCATGAGTCACCCGCTAATATAGACGCCAGTGACACCGCGGAAGAAGCTTTCACGGGCAGGGATCTAGTGCTATTGCTCGAAGATGATAGCGATATCCGCGAAACTGCGGTGGTGTGCCCTGAAAATTCAGGCTTTACCGTCTTTAGTGCCGCTACCAAACATGGTGGCTTAACCCTTTCAAGGACTCAGGACGGCATAAAATTTGAGTATTGAAATCAATTTTGCGGACTTGATTAGAGATATGTAAAGTGCAATTCGGAGTCGAACAAGCCTCTAAGCTAACTTACTTTAATCCAAACCAAATCTGAGTTAAAACTTCGACAGCTCATCCCTACCCTAATCGATTTTGTACTTATACAAGGGCGATAACTCTGTGGCTGCTATTGCCTTTCCACCCAGCCACTTTGACTTCTTTTTACTGATCCTCAGAAAGACTTTTACCAAGGGATAAATCAATAATCGATCTCGAAAGTTGACCAATTAGGCCAGCATAAACGGAGTCTACCCGGACCAAATACAGGCATATAAAGGCTTCTTTTTATAACTATTAAAACAGAGGAATACTCTTCGCTGTCTTATACTTAATGTAGATGACCACAACTGAATTTAACGCGAACTCAAACTTATGAATATCAGACCATCACAATCAACTAACTCTCAAAATTTCAGTTCAGGCGAACATGAGCAGGATATTTGGCGTGATAAGTATTTCTCTACCTTAGATGAACTTGAGAGTGAGCAAGCAGCAGCCACTGCAGCTATCGATGTACTCAGGCGTGGCTTGCTCAGTGTTAGCTTAGCTGGAGATGGTCTAGATGCCGACCTCGACGAAAAATTGGTTAAACTACGAGGCAAATTAAAAACAGCTCAAGACTATTCTTCTCTTTCAAAGCTTCTACAAAACATTGAATCAGACCTGATTCGGCTTGAAACCCAAAAGCTAGAAAATACCGAGACTCAAAAAGCTTATACTGGTGAGGCCTTGTCCTTATTACTTCAGTCCTCTCTGGACGCAGAAATTAAACAGGAACTGAAAGTATTTCAAAAGAAAATTAAGGCCAGTGAGAATAACAGCGATCTAGCTAGGCAATTTGAAAGTGACCTGATCAAGCTGCTCCTGCCTTTACTAACCGAATTGAGTAAGAATTTTGTAGACAAACATCCCTCCGGCGGCCTCTGGAATAGATTCAGAAAGTCCGTTTCCAGCGCAACTCAAACCTCCGACAGTGAATCTAAGACCGCTCACAATCTGGAAGCTTCGGACACAGAAGCCTCCACAAGAATCTCTTACGAACAAAAAAATCAAACCGTTAGCAAGAGTGTTCACAGCAGCAATACGCCCCTTTTTGCCGAAAGCAAAGATTTTGCTAGCAAACTTATCACCAGTATTTATGACAACTCTGCGCTTACTCAAATAGCTAAAACACTTTCAAAGGAAATTTCTGCCGCCGATGCGACGGTACTATTAGATAGCTACCCAAAAATCCTAAATCTGCTAGATTTATCTCAAACACAGCACAAGAAGGGCTTTCTTGATTATCTGAGCGAGATTAATTATGCGCTCACCAAAGTCAGTCAGTCCATCTCTACTACCCAGGCAACTCAACGCAAGATTAACTCGCAAGGCAAGGATAAGAATCAACAGATGCGCGGAGGCATTGACAAAATTCGCATAATTTTAGACACCTCTACCGATCTTGAAAACCTAAAGACCCAAACCCAAAAGCAGCTAGACGAGATTATTGAGAGCCTCGACAAATCTTCGGCAATGGACAATCAGACAGAACAAGAACTAACTAAATTAGCAGTAAAACAAGCCACTGACCTGGCATCAGCTCTGGCGAAAACGAAAAGCATCAGCCAGGCTTATGATCTGTCACCATCCTCTATCGCTGATCCCGACCTTGATCCGCTCACTAAGCTTAAAAACAAAGCAGCACTTGCTAAAGAGCTCACAGCAAAACTCTTCATCCATAAGAAAAGGCAACAAAGGCTTTGTCTGTGCATTGGCGATGTACGATCTCTTCACTCGATAAACGATGGATATGGAAGAAATGCAGGCGATAAAGCCCTGGAGTTATTGGCCAAAGAGATACAGGTAAAATCCAAAGACTCAGATTTTTTGGCATACACAGATAATGGGCATTTTGTTCTGTTGAAACCTGTCACTGAATTGAATGCAGCAAGCCCAGAGATCGACGCTCTGGACATCGAATTAGCGAAGCTTCCCTTTAGATTCAAGGGCAGTGAAGTAAAAGTAAAGCTCACCTTTGCCATAGAACAGAGCAGTCTTAATGACACGGCTTCATCACTGATAGAGAGAACCGAACTGGCACTTGTCAAAGCCAAGCTGTCATCAGATGCTGCGATGCCCACTGAAACTGTCCCAACTGAAACTAAACCTGCCTAGGCAATTCATTCAGCCACTGACAATTCTACCCAAAACGATGATAACCTTGGCTTCAAACCAGCAGGAGATCATCATGCGCATCGCAGCTTTGGCTTTATCGTTCATGAGTGCAGTGACATTCGCTCAAGAAACTATTCTAGGTTTTAATGAGTCCGGCAGCCTTTCCCAGCAAGAACTTGAAGCTACATTTGACAGCGAAATCAACCCAGCAGAGCTTGATGAATGGCTTCGCATCCTTTCCTCCGAACCTCACCATGTAGGAACTCGTAAAGGTCGCGAAAATGTTGAATTTATTGCTGAGAAGTTTCGCTCTTGGGGATTTGACACCGAGATTGTTGAATACGAAATTTTATTTCCAAGCCCCAAAACTAGAGAGCTAGAGCTAGTTTATCCCACACACTACACAGCCACTCTCGAAGAAGACGCCTTACCTGAGGACCCGAGCACGTCTTCTGTCGCCGATTTGCTGCCGCCATATAACGCTTTTTCCAGGGATGGCGAAGTTGAGGGTGAGTTAGTCTTCGTAAACTACGGAACCCCTGCTGACTACGACATCTTGGATAGATATGGAATCAGCGTAGAAGGCAAAATCGCCGTCTCTCGCTATGGCGGATCTTGGCGCGGTATTAAGCCAAAACTTGCCGGCGAGAAAGGTGCTATCGCTACAATAATTTACTCCGACCCTGCCGACGACGGCTACGGCAGGGGCGATACATACCCTGACGGCCCTTTTAAGCATGAAAGTGCCGTACAACGTGGGTCCGTTATGGATATGCCAACCTATCCTGGCGACGTTCTTACCCCTTTTATTGGCGCCACCGCGGACGCCAAACGCCTTAAGCGCGAAGACGCCCCAACCATCACTAAAATCCCCGTGCTGCCAATCTCATATCGCGATGCACTGCCTTTGCTAGAGGCCATGGGCGGAGAAGTCGTTCCGGAGCAGTGGCAGGGCGGACTACCCATTACTTATCACCTGGGGCCTGGCCCAGCTCGAGTACGCCTGAAACTAGAGTTTAATTGGGACATGGTGACGGCATATAACGTCATAGCGCAAATGCCGGGATCTGAGTATCCAGATCAGTGGGTTATTCGGGGAAATCATCATGATGGATGGAATCATGGCGCGGCCGATCCGCTCTCTGGATTAGTTGCGCTCATGTCAGAAGCTCAAGCTCTAAGCCGACTAGCAGCTGCGGGTAACAAGCCTGCCCGAACCGTTATTTATGCAGCATGGGATGCTGAAGAACAAGGTCTGATTGGATCTACAGAATGGGTGGAGGATCATGCTGAAGAACTTGACGAGCACGCTGTCGCTTATATAAATACCGACGGCAACAGCAGAGGATTTGTTAATATCGGCGGCAGCCATGTGTTAGAAAAAATGGCAAACGAGGTGATGCGTGATGTCATCGACCCCCAGACGGGGGTCTCAGTTGGGCAGCGCAGGAGAGCGAATCTGCAAGTTAACAGCAACAATCCTAGGATCCGGGACGAAGCGAGAAATAGAGAGGACTTACGAATAAGCCCACTAGGCTCTGGTTCTGATTACTCACCTTTCCTACAGCACTTAGGTGTCGCCTCGCTAAATATCTCGTTTGGCGGCGAAGCGGCCGATGGCAGCTACCATACCCTTTACGATACCTATGAGCACTATACCAAGTGGCGAGACCCAGGAATGGTTTATGGTGCGGCACTCGCAAAAGTCGCCGGACGTGCCACGCTGCGCCTTGCTAACGCGCCTAGGTTGCCGTTTGAGTTCACCGGATTGAGCGACAATATCGCGTTATATATCGAGGAAATTGAAACCCTTGCTGACGAAATGAGAGAAAAAACCGCAGAAATCAATTCTATGCTGGAGTCCGGTATTTATGACCTAGTTCTCGATCAGAACCAATCATTAGGACCACCTAAGTCTAATTCAGCAGTCCCTCACTTCAATTTTGCACCGTTGAAAAATGCGATTTCAGAATTAGATTTAGCGAGCCAAGAATATAAAAGCAAGAGCTCTGATGGACAATCTGCCAGCAATGCCGAAAATATTTTACTTTACACAAGTGAAAGAGAGTTAATTAGAAGCGCTGGCTTACCGGGCAGGCCATGGTTCACTCACCACATCTATGCTCCTGGCTTTTATACTGGATATGGCGTGAAAACCATCCCCGGGGTGCGAGAGGCGATTGAACAGCGTCAATATAATCTAGTGGCGCAGCAGATAGATACCGCAGCTGAGGTTATAAAGGGAATGGCTGCTAGAGTTCACCAACTTAATCAATAACGCCTTGCTTATTTCGTTTTGCTAAATAGAAACTAATGGGGCTACCCAGCCCCATTTTACTTTCTTAGCTGATCCAAGTAGGAATTATTTAAGCGCAATCTATCCGGATAAAGCCTTACTCGAATCCAAGCTAAGAGCAGCTTTATCTCAGCCGCTTTATTCGAAAGCTACGGCCTTTAATCTTACCATCAGATAGAATTTCCAGAGCCCGATCGGCGCTTTGCCTATCCACGGCAACGTAAGAAAACTTATCGAACAAGTTGATTTTGCCAATATTGGCACCGGTTAGTTCTGAGCTAGATGTCAACGCACCTAGAACATCACCCGCCCGCAACTTGTCTTTGCGTCCAGCGCCAATAAAAAGAGTCACCATTTTTGGCAACATACTTTCTTTTACCACGCTGCGTAATTCTGAAGGGTTCTTCTTGTTAACTGTTGCACCCAGATAATGCTCAATTGCGTTAAGTCTTGAAGTCTCTTCTGCACCGTAAAGGCTGATTGCTAGACCTTCACTCCCGGCCCGACCAGTTCGTCCGATTCTATGAACATGAACTTCTGGGTCACGGGTGATTTCAAAATTCACCACCGCATCTAGCTCTTTAATGTCCAAGCCTCTAGCGGCAACATCAGTGGCTACAAGAACAGAAGTACTGCGGTTTGAAAACCTCACTAACACTTGGTCTCTATCAAATTGCTCCAAGTCACCATGCAGCGTCAACGCGTGTACATCACGCTTAATAAGCTCCCCAAACAGCACTTCACACTGTTCAATCGTGTTGCAAAATACCAATGCAGATTCAGGCTGATAAAATTTAAGCACCTGAATCAAGATTTGCACTCTATCGGGCTTTGGCGCTTTGTAGAAAATTTGTGTGATTTGGTTAGCAGAGAAATCTGAATCGACTTTAATCGTGACTGGGTTTAGCTGAATAGATTTACTGATGTACTCAATCTCGTCAGGGTATGTCGCTGAAAACAACAAAGTCTGCCGACGATCTGGAATGAAGCTTATGATTTTGCTTATGTCCTCGCTAAAGCCCATGTCGAGCATTCTGTCAGCTTCATCCAAAACCAATGTTTCGATATTAGTTAAGGCCAAGGATTCCTTTTCTAAGTGCTTAAGGAGCCGACCCGGGGTGCCCACAACAATGTGAGGTGCCCGTTGCAGCGATGCTAACTGCGGCCCAAAAGGCTTTCCTCCACATAAGGTTAAGACTTTGACGTTAGCTATAGTCCGTGCCAGTCGCCTGATCTCATCGGCCACTTGATCCGCGAGTTCACGGGTCGGACAAATAACGATTCCTTGGGTTTGATAGCGCCGTTCTTCGAGCTTATTCAGCATAGCGATGGCAAAGGCAGCTGTCTTTCCACTGCCAGTGTTAGCTTGTGCTAACACATCGCCACCCACCAACATCACAGGTAAGGATTGGGCTTGAATAGGGGTCATCGACTCGTAATCTAGCGAATCTATGGCGGCAGGTAACTCGACTCTGAGGGTTAGAGTAGAAAAATCGGAAGAGGACATTAGACACTTAAAGTTAAAAGAGAAACATTGTAGCAGAATCAGCGTTGAATAAAGCGGATCATAGTAAATATAGATTCCATGAAGACAAGAAGGTGATCGCAATCGATCAAAAACACAGGTCCAGATTTATAGGTCTAAATTTACAAGCCCAGCTTTATGGGCGTAGATTAAAACCCCACCTTTAAGGTTTATTAGCTGCAAACACTTTACCCTAGTAATCAATGGTCAACACTAGGGCCCCCAAAACAGCCAATCCAAGGCTTCCCCGCGTAGTAGTGGCGTCAGCGAGCCCACTGTCATCTAACTCTTGATAGTGGTTGTAAGAGATACATAGCGAGGCACCTCTGCAAAAAAGCCAACCAGCTCAGCACTGCCATCTTCAAGAATTCCTATTTCTTCCGCAAAGAAATCCTCGGCTTCGACACTGGAGTTATCTGATAGATACTCCATTTCGGTAAGCCTAATATTTTCCCCTATCTGTCGGTCAATTCGCAGCTCGGGCTCAAAGTTCAAATCTATGCGCAACAGCGTGTTATAACTTCCATCGATTGAAGCGGTAATCGTCAGCTCATCTATCTGTAAATTAACCACCAGTGCGCCTCCAGATAACGCCGCATCGCCCTGACCTAAAACGCAAATCTCAGATTTAAGGAAATTAATCACGACTATTTCACCCATACTAAATCCAGCTGCGATAGACTCTACAATGCCTGACTTGAGGGTACTATTATACCCCTCAATTAAAATGCTGCTTCCCTTAATACGAAGGCTTTAACAACCTTTTCCAGCTGCCAATGTTGATACTAGGATTTTTTTCATTCTGATTCTCTAAAGTTCGAGCTACTGAGTACACTACCTGAAAAGGCGAAACTAGCCTGAAGGCTGCGGCCAAAACAATCTCATACTACCGTTTTCACGTAACCTTTAACGAAATTACTATTATTGGAGTCCATCATGGCAGAGCTAGGCACCCCCTTTTCAGCAACCACCATAAAAGTCTTATTGCTCGGCTCAGGAGAGCTGGCAAAAGAGGTCGTCATCGAACTACAGCGTCTAGGGGTCGAAGTGATTGCCTGCGATCGCTATGAGGACGCGCCTGCTATGCAAGTTGCTGATCGAAGCTACACTTTTTCAATGCTAGACAGCGTCGCTCTACGCGAGGTTATTGAGGCTGAACAACCTAATTACATCGTCCCGGAACTTGAAGCGATCGCCACAGAAACCTTAGTTGAGCTTGAGCGTGAAGGGTTTACTGTCATACCCACTGCAAATGCAGCAAAACTTACAATGAATAGGGAGGGCATTCGCGAATTGGCGGCGCAAGACCTGAAAATACCAACGTCAGACTATCAATTTGCTAGCAACAAAGAAGAATTCATAACTGGCATAACAAACATCGGAATCCCTTGTATCGTCAAGCCTATAATGAGTTCCTCCGGCAAAGGCCAGAGTCTCATCCAATCAGAAACAGACATTGAAAACGCATGGACCTTGGCTCAAGAGGGTGGCCGTGCCGGCGCAGGGAAAGTGATAATAGAGGGCCTTGTCGAATTCGACTATGAAATCACCCTGCTTACTATCAGACACCTAGGTGGAGTCAGTTACTGTGAACCTGTCGGTCATCGTCAGGTGGACGGGGACTATCAAGAATCTTGGCAACCTCAGTCAATGAGTCCGCTGGCACTTGCCCGATCTAAAGAGATTGCTAGCAAGGTTACCGAAGCACTCGGTGGCCGTGGTCTGTTTGGCGTGGAACTATTCATTAAAGGCGACGAGGTTTATTTCAGCGAAGTATCTCCCCGACCCCATGACACCGGAATGGTCACCTTAATCTCTCAAGATTTATCCCAGTTTGCTCTGCATGTGCGAGCAATTCTTGGATTACCTATTCCCAATATTCACTTTCATGGGCCGTCAGCTTCGGCGGTCATACTCGCTCATGGCGAGTCGAGGCAACTACAATACGGCAATCTTGAGGCAGCCCTAGCAAAACCCAACACAGCGCTGAAATTATTTGGCAAACCTGAAGTATCGGGAAAAAGAAGGATGGGCGTTATTGTCGCTAGGGGTGAGTCAGTTGAACAAGCTAGACAAATAGCTATGGAATCTGCAAGCTTGGTAACCATCAAACTATAAAACTTGTTAAAGTCAGGTGCCGTCTAAACTAGCCTTTAGGCTCAGAGAAAACCAAGGATAAAGTATGGAAATTAAACTACGCTACCCCCTAAGCCTCTGCTTTATTGGGCTCTTGTTCGGAGCATCACTTGGCTATGCCCAAGCTGCTACGAATAGTTTTGCTCCTGAAAATATACCGACGTTTTTCATCAGCTTCGACTCCAATATTTTTGACGTTTCACAGGATGGACGACTAGTACTATTGCTTGCCACACATGATGAACAAGAACCCCGCTTTCTAGTGAATACCTCTGCTCAAACTCAGCTTATTTTCGGTTTGAACGTTGAAAACTGGGGCGCTGATAGTGAGCTTACTATCGATCAGAATGCTATAGGCTTCCCTCTGAAGGATTTGTCAGCCGTGCCACCTGGCACTTATTATGCCCAGGCTTTATTGAATCGCTACAAAGACTACAACTTAAGCAATGGTATAACAGTTAGCTTGCCACCGGATCAAGGAGAAGGGCAGCGTTGGAACCGCAAGCCGGGCAACCTTTATTCAACTCCTATAAAAATTGAAATTAAAGAAAATTCTGCCAACAATTTTTCAATCTCCCTCGATCAAGTCATACCTGAAATTGCAGTCCCGATTGACAGCAAGTACATAAAACATATCTCTATGCGAAGTGAACTTTTATCAGAATTTTGGGGCGAAGACGTCATTCTAGGCGCACATGTCTTGTTGCCCGAGGGTTTTGATGAAAACCCAGATGCACACTACCCCTTAATGGTTTTTCACGGCCATTTTCCTACCGACTTTGGAGGCTTCCGCACCACCCCTCCAAGCCTAACGCTTGAGCCTAGCTACAGCGCCCGATTTGACTTAGAGGGGTATAACATCATCGAGCAACAAGAGGCCTTCGATCTTTATCAGGCATGGAGTGGTGAAGGTTTTCCTCGTTTTATCGCTATCGAGATTCAGCACCCAACCCCTTATTATGACGACTCCTACGCTGTTAACTCTGCCAACCAAGGACCTTACGGCGATGCGCTCACCTATGAGCTAATACCCTATATTGAAGAGCTATTCAGAGGTATCGGTGAAGGTTGGTCAAGGTTCACCTATGGAGGATCGACTGGCGGCTGGGAAGCGATGGCAGTACAAACGTTCTACCCAGACGAATACAACGGAGCATTTATTGCCTGCCCAGACCCGATAGATTTTCGAGCGTATTTAACCGTCAATATATATGACGATAGCAACGGTTATTTTTACGATAGCCAATTTCAAAAACTGCCTCGCCCTGGACACCGAGACTATCTCGGTAACGTTCACGCCAGCCAGTATGACTTCAATCGACTTGAAGCTGCGCTCGGTGACAAAGGTCGCTCTGGCCAGCAATATGATATATGGGAAGCAACATTTTCACCTATGGGCGACGATGGCTATCCACTGCGACTCTGGGATAAAGAAACCGGGGTGATAGATAAAAATGTTGCGCGGTACTGGCGCGATAACTATGATCTTATGCATATTATAAAGCGAGATTGGGCCACCTTGGGCCCAAAGCTTGAAGGAAAACTACATATTTATGCTGGAGACATGGACAACTACTACCTAAATAATGCCGTCTATCTTGCGGAAGAGTTTTTGGAAAGCACTACTAACCCTTACTATGGTGGAGTAATCGAATATGGCGATCGCGCCGAGCATTGCTGGAATGGCGATCATGAAAACAGCAATGCTATTTCAAGACTGCGTTATAACACCATGTACTTGCCGATGATTATGGAACGTATCGAACAAAGTGCTCCCGAGGGTGCCGATCTCACTAGCTGGCGCTACTAAACAACTATCAGCAGCCTAACAGCATGCTGATAGTTTCTCCTAACTCTGAAAAACCATAGGGCTTGAATAACACTGTGCCAAACTCATGCTTGTAAGGTCCTTTTAGGGGCCTGCCTGAGTCTTCAACGCAGACTATGATTTGTGTCTGTGTGTGGCGAAAAGAAACGACAGCTGTTCCAGAAAGCCCTTACCGTCTATGTTGGTATATTTAGATCTGCAATAAGTAAGTCGAATTAATCTGCTTTATCTTTTCCTTGCTTGACAAAATCAAGGCCGCTTTCCCCACCAAAAACGACGCTCGCATCATAGCCGTGCATTATCAAAACTCGGACAACGCAGAGGCAATAACTTTATCGTCTTCGGCTTACAGTAAATACTTTCACTCTCTAATCGCAGCAATACTTAATTAGAATGCAGTTCTAGCGTCTCATTTGAGCAAGGTAAAATTATTGTAAAAGACGAACCTACGTCAACTTTTACTGTCGACACTAATCGCATTGCCGTGCATTTTACTAAACTGTGAAGACTCGCCAGACCTGAGTCCTTACCAGCCTCTCTGGTGCTATAAAATGGATCGAAGATATGGTCAATGCCGCCTTTGTTAAGGCCCTCACCTGAATCAATAACTTCTACTTTGACATATTCTTTAGCTGGGTTGACCCAATATTTTTTGACCGCGCTAGAATCAAAATGCTAGTTCGAAATAGCATTTCACCACCAAGAGGCATCGAATCCCTAGCGTTCGATATGCGGTTCACAGTGCCTGTTGTAAATGGCTGCCATCAATCTCTGTTACTAAGGTTTCGATCTCTAGTTCAGTTTTGAACTCAATTGAGCCACCTAAAGTTGGAACGGCAAGGGTTAGCAAGCTAATCGCCAAACTGTATATCAGAACGACTTTATAGGAACCAGCTTCTGGGCTCAAAATAGCAAAAAACAGTTCTCTAAATTCTTTTTTGCTGGGGTAATGGTCTGACATGCTTTAACAATTCCTTAATCAAAACTTCGCTCAATTTCTAATAAGTTCTTCAAAATTGCAGCCACAAGATCCGTTCTTCGGACGCATAAGCAGCCTAAAATATTAATAATCTATATCTATCAGAGAGTTACAGGCACTTAGAAGTTGCAATTTGACTGCTTAGTTCAAATTTGAATGTAATTGAATCACAACGGCAACCTAACAATAGTTCGGTTTTATCGAAGTGTCTTTGGCTAGGATTCGAGGCAGCTTACAATCCCCTTGCTTTCAGGCCTGTCGCAATACTCTGCATCAACTCACTATCTTCCCGCTCATCAAATTCCCTTGCAGTTTCCCAGTCATAAAACCACGCAGGCTTTAACTTCAGTTCAGCTGGCTCATTTTCGTAGCGAGGGAAGATATGTGCATGCAGAGCCGGTTCAACGTTGCCAATCATTTCGTAGTTGATTCTTGTCGCACCCGTTAGCTCTAATACCACATCACCTACAACGGACATCTCCCAAAGAAAAATTTTACGTTGCGCCGAATCTAAGGAGTTTAAGTTAGCCACAACCGGGTCTGGTAACAGCAAACAATACCCTGGCAAGAACTGGACATCTCCCAAAACAACCCAGCCAGATTCCACCCTGTGAATTAACTTAGGGTACACCCCTTGCTGACACTCCTTAACTCGTTGGTGAATTAACGTCGGCACCGAACATCCTCTAGATAGCTTATTTTAGCAAAGGCAGAATTAAAACGAGGCTCATCTCAGTGACCCATAAGCCGAAAATTACTTTGCGTAAATTAGATTTGAGATGATGAATTGCCAGAATCGAGATAAGGTATTGGAACCCTTTTCAGACGTCTTTAACAACGCCCTTTTTTCCCAGCTCTCGTTTACCACCGCCGCACAATCATCGGCAGCTGCGGCTGTTTTTATAGACCTATTGATTGTAGACCTATTCATTGTAGACCTATTCATCATAGATCTATCTGTTATAGACCTATCCATTAATTAGGCGATTCTTCGCCAGTTCATAGTTTTTACTGTACTGGTTTTCAAGCGGTAGCTGCTCCAGCCAATCAGCGAGTGTCTGAGAATCCGGGTGATGAAAATTAACATGTCCGAGCTTTCTTCCTGGACGCACGTCCTTTCCATACCAATGAACGCGGGCGCCTGGCGCACTAAACCACTCCGGTGCTAACGGCGACCCAATCAGGTTGATCATCATACTGCTGCCGGACTGATCAATCCGAGGAAGCGGCAGATCACATATGGCACGTAAGTGTAATTCAAATTGGCTGACCGATGCCCCTGCCTGAGTCCAGTGTCCAGAATTATGAACACGTGGCGCTATCTCGTTGATCAGCAGACCATCATCAGATATAAAAAATTCTGCCGTCATAACCCCTACGTAATCGAGGCTATCCATTAGTTTAGATAAATAGGCTTCAGCTTTTTTTTGATAGCCATCAAATGTTCTTTCAGTTTTTATACTAATCTGAAGGATGCCATCAGCATGGAAGTTTTCCGTCAAGTCGAAGAACGTGAACTCTCCGCTTTTATTACGCGCACCTACCAACGAGACCTCTGTATCAAAGGAAATAAAACTCTCAGCGATGGCATTGTTTTTCCACTCAGGCAGCATCGGATTTACTTGCCCGTTGGAGCGCCATTGGCCTTTCCCGTCATACCCGTCGCGGGCACTTTTCAGGAGGAACTGACCGCCGAGTTTATCTACCAACTCACCAATACATGTCTCACTTGTGGTTATACACCATGGAGATGTCGGCAAATCTAATGCATCTAAAATCTTTTTTTGGCGACGCCGATCAGGGATATCCACAAACGTTTGAGGGTTTAGCCAGCCAGGGTGGCTAATGATTTTGCTTATGAATTCGCTGGGTTGCCAATGCTCTCGCTCGGCTGTTATCTTCACATCAGCTGGCACCACGATGTCATCATCAATAGACATAGTAATAACATCGACACCAATTCTGTGACCAGCTTCTCGCAACATATTACCAAGCTGGCCATTACCAAGCACATACACCGGCTTCATCTCTAGGTGCTCTCCAGTGAACTGTTCTCAAGCACTGTCTTAGTTTGCTGCTCCCGCCATGCTGTTACATTTGCGGCCACTGCCGCGTCATTTAAAGCCAAAATTTGGCCCGCTAAAAGTCCCGCATTTGCGGCACCCGCAATCCCAATAGCCAATGTCCCAACTGCGACACCCTTCGGCATTTGAGCAATAGAGAGAAGACTGTCTAAGCCGCTGAGAGCCTTGCTTTGCACGGGCACACCCAAAACTGGCAAGATAGTGGATGATGCAATCATTCCTGGAAGGTGCGCCGCGCCACCAGCACCAGCAATAATTACCTTATATCCGTTGGAAGATGCAGATTTAGCAAACTCCAGCATTTTATCCGGGGTTCGGTGGGCCGAAATGATCTCAGCATGCCACGCCACGCCCAACTCGCTGAGCATTTGCGTAGCTGCCCGCATGGTTTCCCAATCGCTTTTAGAGCCCATTACTACAGCTACCGTGTCTGTCACTCTAGATTTCTCCAAGAATACGAGAAGCCTCTGGAATAGGGCTATTGTCTCGCTAAAATGCGAAGTATAGGAAAAAATCCGGCTCGGTGTAAGCCCAAGCCCTCAGTTCTTACACAGAAAAAATCGAACTGAGCCTAATTTATGGCTAAAGTCTCTTCAACCCAGCGCTCAACACGTTCATGCATCATCGGCATTGGTAGTGCCCCGGCGCCTAATATAACATCGTGGAACAACTTAATATCAAATTTAGCACCTAGCTTTTTTTCAGCATTCGCTCGTGCCTCCTGAAAATTAATCATTCCTATTTTATACGCTGTAGCCTGACCTGGGTTTGCGAAATAGCGCTGCACTTCCGAGCGCACCGCCCCCTCTGGAATAGGCGTATTGTCTAGAAAGTATTTTACAGCCCTATCTTCAGACCAGCGTTTAGAGTGGATTCCGGTGTCAACGACCAGTCGCACCGCACGCCAAATTTCACCTGCAAGACGCCCGAAGTCGGAATATGGATCATCGAATCCCCCCATTTCCTTAGCCAGCCACTCTGCATACAAGCCCCAGCCCTCGGTATAGGCCGTAGTTCGATATTGAGTTCTAAAGCGCGGAACATCGGTTAATTCTTGCTGGATAGAAATTTGCATATGGTGGCCAGGGCTACCTTCATGATAGGCAATATCCTCGATTTGAAACTTAGCTAGCGTGGCCATGTCGGCCATATGCGAGTAAAAAACACCTGGCCGCGCTCCATCTGGAGAGCCTGAGCGATAGTGCTGCGCGCCTCCAGCCTGCTCTCGAAAGGACTCTACTCTTTTCACAACGAGATCAGCTTTTGGCAATAGTCCAAAGTAATTAGGCAGCTTTTGCCTAATTAAATCTAGGTATTCATTGTTAACGTCTAAATAAGCCTGCCTGCCCTCATCGGTATTAGGATAATAAAACTGAGAGTCTTCACGCATGAAGACAAAGAAATCTTCAAGACTGTTTTTGTAACCCACTTGGTTTTTTATTACTTCCATTTCAGATCGAAGTCGGCTCACTTCGTCCAGACCAATATTGTGTATCTCATCAGCACTAAGGTCTACCGTGGTCATGCGCTTGAGTCGATGGTTATAATAGTCCTCCCCGTTGGGCAAGGCCCAAACGCCTTCGGATTCTTTGGAGGCGTAATTTCTATTTTGTTGAAGCCAATTTAACACTTTTTGATAAGAAGCCATGACTTCCCCGGATAAAATCCCTCGGGCTTCGGCCAAGTAAGTTTGTGCTGTATTTGAATCTATAACTTGCCGCTGTACTAAGTTTTCAAGCTTAGTTTGAATATCAACCCAAATCGGCGAGTTTGGTGATTCGTCACTGGCATTGAATGGCACGCCAGCGGTAACTCGCTGAATTTCGGATATGGCAGAGTCAAAGCCAAATCGCGGCTGAAGTATACCTTTGTCAGCTGCCGCCTGTGCCCTTGCCAATTGCTGATCAAAAACTCTGTCTATATCTTTTAATCTCGCGAGATAATCTTGCATATCACCGACATCATCAACTTGATGATAGCTGATTAAAAAACTAGGCACCCCAGAGTGTAGGCCCCCTCTACCAAACACATAACCATAGTTAGCAAAGGGCGCTGCAGCCTCCGCCTGATCCAATGAGAATTCCCACATGTCGTAAGAGAGTTTGCCGTCTGCAGTGAGGTTGTCATAAACAAACTCAGTGTGCATTTGCTCTATGCTAACCCTGCGCCAATCAAGAACCGCCGCCTGGGCCTTTAGGCTGTAGTCACTTAGTTGATCATAGTCTGTTTTATCACCCAGCCGAGATCTTTTTTCTGGGCTAAAACTAAGCTCCTTTTCATATTGGCCATCCAGCCACTGGTTCAATTTCTCAGTGGCATTAAGCTTCTCAGTTGCAGGCCTTACAGGGGATTCGGAATCAGGATTAATATCACCGCACGATCCTAAAATAAGTATAATTGGGAGGAAAAAAAATAGACGCATAAAATATCCATGGCATGGTTGTGTTAAAAATTGTAGGTGATGGGTTGGTTTATGATGTAAAAAACTTTGCGTGACCATTAGATAGAAAATAAGCAAAAACCATACTGCCGAGCGAATTCTAGCACGGTTTTAAATCCAGATAGCCCACGAGAAAATCAACTCAAACAAGCCAGCACTAAAATCAAAGAACCAGAAATAGCGACGGTTACCGCATGCTCAGCTACACCAATGTCAGACCCAACCAGTTTCTTTGTCGTCAACACATACACAAGCGCTAGGACGAATACACTAAGGATTGTGAAGGCAATTGATGCCCTTCTCGACAAGATAAAATTCGCGAGAAGTATTACAGGCAACAGCCACGCCCAGTTGCTACTGCTAAACCCTTCTTGAATCATCAGGCTAACGGGAGCGAGCCAAAGTGCTCCAATAATGCTGTACGCGGCTAACCGCTACCAATTCTTATAGGCCTGAACATAGAGACTAAAGAGACCGGCAAACATGGTGGCGAAGATTATCGCCGCTCGGTGATTATTGGTATTTAGAATCATAAAATGTGATATGACCAAGAGAATTGCGCAAGGCACAAGAATAAAACAGACAACAGCGACAGTTCTTCGTCTAGTTAGCTCCGACGGATCAGCAAAAGCTGCATTGAGGCCTCCATTCCAGAGACGCTTGAAAATCTTGAAAGCCTTCATGAAACCCAACTCGATCCTATTACTTCTAACTCAGAAATGCTGAAAAACGCCGCTTCGAAAGACAAAATCTACTTAGATATCGTAGTTGTATTCCCCGAAATAGCAAGAAGTTCACGCCAATAATCGCCATTTAAAAGGTGCATTAGATGATTATCTCCCTACCTTGCAAAAGCGGTGTACGACTAATTGAAGTAATTGCTACAAATGTAAGAATTCCGCCCCCTGCATGAGTAAAGCGAAGCTCATTTGTGAGACTCAATTTGATTTTCAACAACATCTTTCGCACACTATAAATCAAAGCAATACTTAACTCACCGATGGGATTTAATGCCTGCATTAAGAACAACTTCTCCTCGTAACCTAATCCCAACTTCTTGTTCCCCCAAACTGTACTGCCAACCTTTGTTATCAAGATTGATGTTTCGATTTTTTAATTCGTCAGCATGCACAGCGGCACTTCCGCCGACTATTGGTTGAATCAAATTACTGCAGCCATTTTCATTTTTTGGACATCGCTAGATCGCTGAATGAGCAACGCTCTGATTCAATTTCAATAGGAAGTAGAAGTTAATACTCGCTCTCGCAGCACCACCCAAAGAGCTAGGAAATACTCTAAATAGACAGAAGAGCCTGAAACCAAACAGACTTTGTTATGTATTCTGAGTAGCGCGTTGCAATTGACGCGTTCTGATGACATAGCATTCGACAGAGTTAGCACTTATCAGCATCCTTTCACAGCGCAAACCCGAAGCTAATCGTTGATTTTACTCAGGACAGACTAACCTAAAATTGATTTATATTTGAACAATAATACCAGTAACGGGTCAGCCGGATGACTGGCATTCAGACACCTCCTCGCAGCTAGAGATAGAAAAAATCATAGGAAGAATACGCCGCCGAAATCTACTTGTACAAGGAAGCCAAGGGATCTATATTCGGTTAAGAACTACCGGCACATTTAAAATAGCTAAATTTTAGCAACGTATCCATTAGCTTTCATTTATAACAATATCACGTCGATACTGATGGCTGATCACAATGAGGTGAGTAAAGAACACCTAGCCACCGCTCTCAAGGTCAATGACTTTCTGCCACTTTCCGAGCAAAGCCGCACTGACGCCGTAAAATTTCTCGACTTGCGCTGCCAGCTTTAACCCTGATGGATAAACAAATGCCTAAGTTCACTGCGTTTAATGCGCGAAGGTAATCCGCTGAAGCTGCCAGCAACACGATTATCGCCATGACTAGCTCCGTCATGCAGCAAGAGGTAGATAGGATAACGAATTCTGGGTTCCACTCGATTATTCACAAGCCATTTAGGATAAATGAAGTGCTCGACGCTATTAACGAAGCTCTTAATTAGCCTTAATTTTCAATGAACCCAGCCCCACAGGCTCTTCCCCAAAGCGTTATTGAGAAGTAAACCTGGGCTGAGATAACTTAGGCGGCCTAAATTACTTAGTTAGGGTGGAAGCATTAAGCTAGGCGCTTAAGTTTTGCCCCATCAACTCTAATGATGTCTTTCTTACCGCAAGTTTATTCTTTGCGTAAAACTCACCGGGCAAAAGGCTTAGTTTTTCTGCTGTCTCAAAGGCCTTAGTAAACAAATCAGCCGCTTCGACTACTTCATCTAAAAACCCAGCATCAACGGCTAAATCGGGAAGGTAATTTTCGGACTGCACAGCGGCCCTAATGATATGCCTTTTAGATATCCGAGCGCTCGCCACTTCAATAAGCAAAGGAGACAGCTGCATACTAATAGCCGTTTCAGGCAAACTGATTTTAGAGTCTCCGGCAACACCTATTCGAATATCTGATGCCAGTAAAATAAATGCACCAAGGCCAATCCCATGCCCAGTGCATGCAGAAACCACCGGCAATGGGAAACCATAAAGTCGATGCAATAGCTCATAACCTCTTGAGACTAGAGCCCTGCTTTGCGCGGCACCTTTTTTAAGTTCTTTTAAATCAAAGCCCGCTGAGAAAATACCGGCGCGGCCAAAAATCAAAATAGCCTTCGCTTCTTTTTCAGCTTGATCTAGCGCTGGCAAAAGCTCGTCAAGCAGAGAGTGTCCGACAACGTTGGCCTTGCCATCATCTAGAGTGATTATCATCACATCGTTTTTTAATTCAGTTTTCATTTCAAGTTCTCTACTTAAGATAACGAGGCCAAGTCAGTTTCAAACCAACCCAAGCACTTATCGTTTACATTAATTTTCAGAGTTATTGCCTAAATAAAAAGCCCTATGCAGGTGCGTGGAAGAGTTTAGCATAGAGCTTTTCGAGGAATAAAGCGGCATGCTTACCCAAATATCGATAGTTGCACTTTTAGCGGCACTTTTAGCGGCACTTTTAGCCATTATCATAGTCGTATTTAAAGGTATTCAGATAACAAGAATTAAGCAAAGGAGCTCTTTATCTGAGGACCCAGGTTGAGTTAACCTCGTCGATTAGTATTCTACTATACTTCCAACAATCATTTGGTGCGTTTTAATGAACATTGAATTACCAAAAATTAATGGACGCCTCAGCCAGCTCAAAACATTGCTTGTCTTTTTTAGCGCCATCTCTCTTTCACTATCCACAGTAAGCAACGCCCAGAACTTATCAGCGCTGGATGTTAGCTCAGTAATTACAAAGTACCGTGAAGCCAACGAAGCATTGATACTGACAGATTTTGTTGAGTTGCTATCCTTTCCAAACGTAGCCTCAAACCTAGACGATATGGCTGTAAATGCAGATCACATAGAGGGCTTACTTAGCGCTCGGGGATTTACCACAAAACAACTTCAAGCAGGAGGGGCACCCTACGTCTATGCAGAGTTATTGAACCCCAACGCAACAGAAACTCTTTTACTTTATGCCCATTTTGATGGCCAACCCGTAGATCCCAAAAACTGGGCATACCCCCCTTTTACACCAATGTTACTGGATGCCCCCCTGAATGCTGGAGGCAAACCTGTCGATCTCGACCTAAGTCCTCCTCGCTTTGATCCTGAATCTCGGCTTTATGCCAGATCGGCGGGTGATGACAAAATGCCTGTGATCGCGATCGCCCATGTGATTGATGCCTTAAGGCAAAACAATATTGAGCTGTCGGTGAATTTAAAACTTATTTTTGATGGAGAAGAAGAAAGAGGCTCTCCAACGTTAGGCCAAATCATCGACGATAATCCCGGTTTATTAGACGCCGACCTGCTTCTATTTTGCGATGCCCCCATGCATCAATCCCGAAGGGCTCAATTGGTTTTTGGCGTTCGTGGCGGCCGCACATTAGACATGACGACCTACGGCGCGAATCGATCGCTTCATTCTGGCCACTATGGTAACTGGGCGCCAAATCCGATAATGCGAATGGCTTATTTATTGACCAGCATGAGAGACGAGTCCGGGCGTATTCTGATCGAGGGCTACTACGATAATGTCGCAACACTAACCGAGGCAGAGCGCTCCGCAATCGATGCCATGCCCGACGTTACTGAGCTGCTCAAAGAAGAGCTATCTGTTCACACTCCAGAGGGTGACGGCACGCGTTTGGAAGAGCTAATAACGCTTCCTGCATTTAATGTCCGCGGGTTGAGCGCTGGCGGCGTTGGCAGTCAAGGTAGAAACATTATCTTATCCTCAGCTACTGCATCTCTTAATCTACGCTTAGTCCCGAATCAAGATCCTGAGACCATTCGCAGTTTGATCGAAGCACATATTAACAAACAAGGGTTTCATATCGTTTATAATGAGCCTGGAGATGAAACCTTAAGAGACAATCAAAAAGTGATCAAGTTGGATTGGCGGGGTGCAGGCGGCTCAGGTCTGCGGACATCAATGGATGGCGAAATGTCGCAGCGACTGATCAAGCTCATGCGGCAAATTACACCCGATCTCATCTTGACACCCTCAATGGGTGGAGGGCTGCCTTTAAATGCATTCAGATCCAGAATGCAGACGCCTATTATCGTGTTACCTTTAGCTAACCATGACAATAATCAGCATGCCGAAAATGAAAATCTGCGACTGCAAAACCTTTGGGATGCGATGACCGTTTATGGCGCCGTGCTAGCGAAATTTGGAGATAGGTAAACCCTTGATTTCTCCAACCCCGAATCAAAATTTCAATGCCGATGAAGGCACGATCGAGACGCAGGTAAAAGAATGGATTCAGGAATTTGTTATTGGTTTCAACCTCTGCCCTTTTGCCAGGAAGGAGTTTGATCAGGGTAATATTAGGTTCAAAGTATCTGGGCCTCACTCCGATGAAGACTTGCTGATAGCGCTTGCCAGCGAATTAGAGCTATTAGAGAAAAACACTCAAATAGAAACCAGCATCGTAATTATTCATGGTCACTTAAAGGGATTTTCAGACTATTGTGATTTCATTGAGCGAGCCAACAGCCTTCTTTTTGAGCTCGGCTTAGAAGGCATCTTTCAAATTGCGGGCTTTCATCCTGAGTATCAATTTGCCGGCACCCAGGCCGCCGCGGCGGAGAACTATACTAATCGATCTCCTCTCCCACTGCTGCATATTCTCCGAGAGGATAGCGTCGAGAGCGCAGTGGAGAATCATCCGAATGCTGACAATATCCCGGCAAAAAATATAGAGCGAATGAACAAAATAGGCGCAAAAACGCTACGCGAACTTTTTAGCAAATTCCGTCCGCTCTGACTCGCCGACTTTAAACTAGAGCCACGATAATCGCTTTATCGGCAGGCGCACCCACCAGCACTTGCTGATAGATAGCATCAACATCGGTAAAACCGTGCTCTTGAATATCAACCCAGCTGTCTACTTGAGCAAAAAATGTAGTTGTGGCTTTCGCTAGACGCGCTTGATACTGTGCCGGACCCCACTCCTTATTTCGCTTAACTATTTGGCTGGGGGCAAAAAACATTGTCGGCTTAGCACCTGGCAACTCCTCCAGCTCTTTATCCGTTCTTGACTCCCAGTGTGTAATCCCAACCGCGCAGCTTTGAACTAAATTGTCTAGAAAGTGATGATGTATCTTTGATAATACCCCTCTATTACCCGACATATCGACATACGCTGTCGGAACAGAATTATCCATCGATTCAACGTCATCGTAGGTGAAGACTTCATCATAAAGACCAAGCCCCTTTACGAAGCTTAGATTTTTCTCGGATGTAAGACCAACAATATTGACCCGACCAGACTGCTTGAGCATAAAAGCCATACCGAAGGCAGTTTTACTGGAGGCGCTGCCAAGCACAATAGTTTTGGCGCCAAAATCATCGTTGTCAGAAAAGAAATCATCCAATACGAAGGAAGTAGTAAAAAGAGGAACATAAACCATCTTGTGGTTATCAAAACCCGGCTCGAACCCGTTCTCCGCAACCACCCTCGTGTACTGATTGTAAACAATTGGTAGCTTATCCCTGTGCTCCACTCCATCGGTAAACCCACGGGGTGAAAATTTGATAGGGCTAACCAGCAACTCATCCGACATAGGGAAATATCCGTAGTAGCGGTCGCCAACTTTAAGATCGCTACCGTTTTCTGCAACTACACTGGCGATTCCCCAAACGGGTATGCGGCCGAACCCTTCTTCCTCTGTCGGGAAAAATTGCCAGTAACCGATCAAATCACCGGCGACGCCGTAGGTAATATTGTTGGCAGTTAACGCGAAGCGCTCAACCCGCAGAACTGCCTGCCCGGAGGCTGGCGTTAACGCCTTGCTCTCGACCAAACGAGTCGTAGCAAGGTTATCGCGCTTTACCAGAAAGTCGTGATGTGACATATCTATTCTCTATTCAAAAATTAACTTAGTTGTTGTTACGCCGCTTTTGGCTGCAAAAAATGGCTCTGCTTACTCCTAGGTTACTCCTAGGTTACTAACGGCACTCAAACCATTGCTATCTAGCACGAGTCGCTATGCGGCGGTATTCCCGATATTCAGGAGTCCAAAAGTTATGCTCAATAGCGGCGCTTAATTCCGCGTCACTTATTTGCCGCGCATGTCCTTCGCTCATTGCCACCTTTGCCACAGCGAACGCAATAGTCCGGCTCAAGCTAGCTAGATCGATAAGCGGCGGTAATATACCATCGGTGGCAGAATCGCTCACTGGAGCCGATTCAGCCAACGTTGTGCTGGCAACCATCAACATATTATCGCTGACTCTAGCCGACTTTGATGCAACCACCCCTAGACCGATGCCTGGGAAGATATAACTATTATTACACTGAGAAATTTCGAATTTCTTACCCGCATACTCTACTGGGAAGAAAGGGCTGCCAGTGGCAACAATAGCCTTGCCGTCGGTCCATTCGATTACTTGATCAGGATGCGCCTCTGCATGCTTTGACGGGTTACTAAGCGGCAGCACAACCGGCCTCGGGCAATGAGCGTGCATTTCCCGAATAATTTTTTCCGTAAATAGACCCGGCTTACCAGAAACACCTATAAGAATACTTGGATGAACATTGGACACGACATCGATTAGTTCAATCGTTTCATTGTTGTCACTTAAATGCCAAGCACCTAAGCGCGCTTTATCCTGAGCCAGCATCTGTTGGAAATCCAGCAAATCAGCCAGGTCCGAAGTCACAAGACCGTGACGGTCAATCATAAATATCCGCGCACGGGCCTCCGTATCAGTCAGACCTTGAATAACCATTGCCCTGACAACCAACTCGGCAATCCCACACCCGGCTGACCCAGCCCCGACAAAAGCGATTTTCTGATCCCTTAATACCTCTCCCTTGCGCTTACATGCCGCGAGCAAAGATCCCAGCGTTACAGCAGCTGTACCCTGAATGTCGTCGTTAAAGCAGCAAACTCTATCTCTATGGCGCTTTAAAATTGGCATTGCATTGGGCTGCGCAAAATCTTCGAACTGAATTAAGGTGTTGGGCCAACGGGCATGCACAGAATCAATAAACTGATCGACGAAAGCGGTATACCTTTCCCCATCAATTCGTGGATGACGCCGACCCATGTACATGGGATCGTCTAATAGTTTTTGATTGTTGGTTCCAACGTCCAAAGTGATTGGCAGCGTATAAGCTGGGCTAATACCACCACAGGCGGTATAAAGAGACAGCTTGCCAATGGTGATGCCCATACCACCTATGCCTTGATCTCCTAACCCTAGGACTCGCTCACCATCTGTAACGACAATTACTTTAACCCGATCTTTGGTCACACTTCTGAGAATGTCATCCATATAGTCTCGTTCTTCATAAGAGACAAAGATTCCGCGCGCGCTTCGGTAGATGTCAGAAAAAAGCTCGCAAGCATCGCCAACGGTTGGGGTATAGATAATCGGCAGCATTTCCACCAGATGTTGGCGCAGCAAGCGGTAAAATAGCGTTTCATTGTTATCTTGCACAACGCGAAGATAAATGTGCTTGTTTATTGGCTCATCGAAGCTGCTAAACTGCTGATAAGCTCGCTCGACCTGCTCATCAATAGATTCGTAGCGAGGAGGCAGCAGGCCAATCAGATTAAATGCTCTTCTTTCTTTTTCGGTAAACGCAGACCCTTTATTAAGTAACGGCGTCTCTAACAGAGAGGGTCCAGCATAAGATATGTATAAGGGTTTAAGATCGCTCATTGAAGGCTCAAATTAGTTAAGTAGTCGGTAGCATCGAAATGATGAATCAGCGACTTTGCCACTGATAGTGACAAGAACAGTAGAATACGAAGAATAGAAGCATCGGCTTAGAATGTCCAAACGCATTAATCAAATTCGCTCACTAAATATTAATTTTAGTAGTTTTAGTGGGATTCTTCGCCGGTGAGAGTAAAAACCGCGCTGAAACCACTGGCTTAAGACTCAGAATTATCCACCGGCCCGCTATGAGAAAAACTAATAAATTGGCAACGAGGGACTTATGACCTTATTCGAGTTTTTAATGGCAATTGCCTCGGTTGTCATCGCGATCGCGTTAACAGAGATCTTTGCCGGCTGGGGTCGCCTGCTTCGCACTCATATTGTGCCGAAAATCGATTGGCTACACCTCTGCTGGACGGTGGTGGTAGTCCTCTATTCCATTCAATACTGGGTGGGGATCTGGCCCTACCGAGACATTGGATTTACAACCATCTTTCAAGTATGGTTCTTGATTTTTCCAACCTTGTTTATCGTCTTGGTCTCTTACGCTATAACCCCTGACATTAAGCCCGATGACGACCAAGACTTACGCGAATATTACATGGCAAGACGCGGACCAATATTTCTGGGTTTAACCGTCTTCGTTACTATGGCTCAGATAGCAGACGTTGTAATTTTAGGCACAGGCTTCTCCCCAATTGGCACCGGTCTTATTGCGATTTTACTGATCCCCGCTTTCACCACCAATATTTGGGCACATTCAGCCGTGATGCTAATCAATGCTTACGTCCTTTTCGGCACTGCTCTGACCACCAGCATCATCGGCTCTTAACGCAAGAGCCGCAAACACGACCAGCGCTTCTTTTAGTTCTATTTAACTATCCCATTCGATTAACGTCAGCGCTGAGCTAATCGCTCAATTTAACCCCGGTTAGCCGCTATTACCTCAAGGTGCACCGCGCGGCGCGGGAATATTCACCTCGGCGCAGACAAGCTGCAGCACTGAATCCAGCATCAATCACCTACGCGGCCAGCACAGACTTACCACCAAAAATCAAAAAAAATGTTTTATTTCAATTATTTACAAGTACTTTTAGCTTTCAAGCAGCGTAACCATGAATCTAACAAAACGATTCCCTCCTTACTGCCAAACTTCCACGACAATGAGGCTTGCGCTGCACCAACCTAAATAAACAAACTCAATTAAAACTTCTCTTTAGAACTGCTACACTTTATTACAAGGTTGATTATTCAAATAGCCTATTGTTGCCCTCTTGGCGAGCTAATGATTAAATCAGGCTTTAAACAAAGTCGTCTCAATAACCACTGGATACATCCGTTAGGTAAAACCTATGTATAAAAGTATTCTGGTCATTGTAGATCACGACTGCGACCAGCACGCAGCAATGCAGAAAGCTAGATCCGTCGCTTTTAGCGACGAGGTAAGCATATCGGTTGTTGCGTTTGTCCAGCCAAGCGCCGGAGATTCGATCGACACAACCGGCGAGAAAAATATCAGCATGCAGCTAGCTATAGATTCCGAGTTTGCTGGCATTAAAAACGTAAGTTATGACGTGGTAGCCACACATAATATCCCGGCTTTTTGTAAAGTCTTTGCTCTAGAGAATGATATTGACCTCGTCATCAAAACTGGCAACCGCACCGAAAGCCTCTTTCATACCCCATTGGACTATCAACTGGTGCGCGAATTAAAGTGTCCAGTCATGATATCCACCTTGCAAAAATGGCCAGCCAAACACCGCGTTATGGTGACAATTGATATCAACAGCAAAAATGCCCATCAAATCGCACTCAACGTTAAAGTTCTAAAGTGGGCGAATGACTGGGCACAATGTCAACATTCTGAGCTTCACGTGGCCTTTTGTATCGATATACCTAAAGCAATGATTGAGCTAGACATAATTTCTAACGATGAAGTTCTAGTAAAAAAAGAAAAAGAGACTTCTGAAAAAATTAAAACATTTTTAGATGAGCACGATGTGACTTCCAACAGCATTTCAGTTGACGCTGGAAATCCTCGCCGAGTTCTTCCATCACTTGCGAATAGTCTTAAAGCAGATCTAGTTGTATTAGGCAGCGTCGGTAGAAAAGGCGTCAAAGACACTCTGCTGGGTAATACAGCAGAAAAAGTAATGAGTAAACTGCGTACCGATTTAGTAGTGGTTCACCCAGACTAAAAATATAAAAAGTGTTTTTTAGAATTAGAGCTAATGAAAATCAGGGTTCTAAAAAATAAATAATAAGCACATGTAACATCTACCCTAAGTGACAGGAAAAATTATGACGACACAAACATTGTTAGGCGGTTTTGGCCGCAACTTTCTTGGACACGCTCCGGATTGGTATAAGAAAACTATTATCGGGTTTTTGTTAATTAACCCTTTCCTCCTCCTGATCAGCCCTACCTTGGCTGGTTGGTGTCTCATAATTGAATTTATTTTTACATTAGCTATGGCCCTCCGTTGCTACCCTCTGCAGCCGGGCGGCCTTTTAGCTATTGAGGCCATTGTTTTAGGCCTTACCGATACTAGCCATGTGTTGCAAGAAATAGAACATACTCTTGATGTCATCCTCCTTCTCATGTTTATGGTGGCCGGCATTTATTTCATGAAGAACATGCTGCTTTTTGTATTTACAAAAGTGCTAATGAAGGTGCGTTCAAAGCTACTCCTGTCATTCCTATTTAGTTTTCTAGCAGCTTTTTTGTCCGCATTTTTAGATGCGCTAACAGTAACAGCAGTTTTAATCGCCGTGTCAGTCGGATTTTATTCGGTCTACCATAAGGTCGCATCCGGTAAGAACTTTGACAGCGAACATGACCATAGCGAGGACGAATCCATACATGTTGATAATCGTGAGGAATTAGAACAATTCAGATCATTCCTGCGTAGTTTGATGATGCATGGCGCAGTCGGCACCGCCCTTGGTGGCGTTTGCACTACGGTTGGTGAGCCACAAAACATCCTAATATCTAACCGATTAGGGTGGGATTTTATCGAGTTCTTTATGCAGATGGCGCCAGTGACCATGCCTGTTTTGTTCTTCGGCTTGATCACTTGCGTAATGTTGGAGAAATTCAAGGTATTTGGGTACGGCGCTGAATTGCCCGAAAGAGTTCGCGGCATTCTGTCGGACTTCGACAAAAACCAATCGGCCAAACGTACCAACAATGAGGTGGCAGCATTAATCGTTCAGGCCATCGTTGCATTGCTGCTCGTTATCGGTCTAGCAATGCATTGGGCGACACCAGGCATAATCGGCCTAATGGTGATTATTCTTTGTACGGCATTTAACGGCATCATTGAAGAGCATCAAATAGGAAAAGCGTTTGAAGAAGCGCTGCCATTTACCGCATTGTTAGTGGTTTTCTTTGCCATCGTTGCCGTTATTAAAGATCAGCACCTTTTCGAGCCTGTTATAAATGCAGTGCTGGCACTGGACGAGCGGATTCAGCCTGGCGTCTTCTTTATGGCCAATGGTGTATTATCAGCGATAAGCGATAACGTCTTCGTGGCCACGGTTTACATTGATTCAGTAACCGCTCAGTTTGAAGCAGGGGCTTTTGACAGAGAGCATTTTAATCTTCTCGCTGTAGCGATCAACGCAGGAACGAATTTGCCTAGTGTTGCGACCCCTAATGGACAAGCTGCATTTTTGTTCCTGCTGACCTCGGCGCTAGCCCCACTCATTCGATTGTCTTACGGGCGGATGGTGTATATGGCTCTTCCTTATACTGTCGTGCTTACGATAGTCGGCTTTTTGGGAGTCTATTTCTACTAACGAAAACTTGGCCGGTGGAAGTGGACATAACATCCGCTTCTACCGTTTCAAATCATACTTTCCTCGCCGCAGCTCATCTAAAACCTTAAATCCTCCCTACATCTCAACTGTGACTTTATATTTCTGTCAAGTTGTTGCGCTACCCCTTTAAACAGCAAGTTGATAGACTCTGACGAACCAGATTCATTTAGAGAGTAATCCATCATGATATTTAAAGTTCTCAAGCCGCTTCTTGTTTTTTTATTCCTTGGTTTCCCACCTTTTCTCGCCGCCCAGTGGTCGCTCGATAATGAAGCATCCACTCTAAGCTTTGTGACTGTAAAAGTAGAGCATGTGGCTGAAGTACATACGTTTGATCGTTTGAGCGGTTCTATTTCGACCAACGGGGCAGTTAATATTGAGATAGAACTGGCCAGTGTAAATACCCTTGTCCCTATTCGTAATGAGCGTATGCAGAGCATGCTTTTTGAAACCAAGCTTTTCCCAACAGCAACCATAACTGGCAACGTCGATATAGCAGCATTCGCCGGCATGAGCCCAGGCGGCAATGAGAAAGTCTCACTGAAATTTGATCTCGCACTTCGAAATCAGTCCAAAACCTACACTACAGAGGTCATGGTCACACGAATTAATTCCGGGTTGATGGTCAGTACTATTAAGCCAATTGTGGTCACTGCAGATTCTTTTGATTTACTGAGTGGTGTTGAAGCACTTCGTGAAGTCGCCGGTTTACCTAGCATAAGCCGAGCAACTCCGGTTAGTTTTCAACTTATTCTGGAAAACGACTAATTTTTTTCAGCTGAGGTCTATGAACAGGCCTTTAAGCTCCCAAAACAACGGAAATTAGCGCGCCACACCAGCCGCTAATTTCTGATTTGATGAACCAGCTACCCATTGAGTAGCGACTCAATACGAAATCTATTGTTCAGACCAGTCAACAACCCCTCAGGGATTGCACTAAGCCCGTGATGTGCGCCTAGCACGATACCTAAAGCCAACCCTCTTGCGCAATTGTCTCCTCCGGCCATCGCATTTTCAGACATCGCCTTTTCAAAATTATCGCCATATTTAAGGATTAAATAGATTACTGCAGGCAATGCTACTTTGATCGGGCAAGCTCTTCCTATATTACCCACCGCCTCCACGCTGTCATTCCCCAGCTGAGAATCGGCTATTTCTAAAGCCCAGCTCGGCGCCAGTTGGCGCAAAGTAGATTTCAAATCTGCGCCGTAAAGAAGCTTATAGCTAACTTTCGCTAGGAAAATAGTCGCCTCCTCAGCTTCCTCTGATGCGTGGGTTAGTCGTGTTTGGGCAATTGCAGCTCTAACCATTCGATCCTCTGACCCACACGCTAAAAAAGCCAACAGAGGCGCCATTCTAGCCGAACCTGCTAACTCATCGGAATGACTCGCCGCCTTCAATTGTCCAGCTCCGCGCTGCAAATTATCAAGCACTGTTTTCGTTGCACGATCAATATAATCATCATAGCCTGCCCAAGATTTGGTCCATTCGAACATGAACAAAGTTGGATCCCAAACACCCACCTCCCTCAAACTATCTAAAAGAGTTAGCGCCTGATCTCCAATATGGCCTTGATCTCCAGCAACCTTAGAGGGGTGATATGAGTCCAGGCCGGGTCCATGATAAGACCTCACATAGCCAAATTTTTGGGCTAGTTGTTCAGGGTCATAGATCCAATGGACCCCTAAAGAAAGTGACTCAGCAACAAAAGATCCCAGCAGCATTCCGGCCTGGCGGTTTTTAAAATCCGACATACCTAACCCTCATTTCAACTATGAACCTGCCCTGCACGGTCTACTTATCATTCGCTACACGGACCATCGCAGCAACGTCTTCTAACAACTCTTTTGCATCGAACACAATGCCATCTTTAATGGTATAGCTAACCCCACCGACTCTCTCTAACTCATTGCTGTCTCGGTTTAGTTTCATGTGGCCGGTGCCATACAAAACTTTAAAATTAGCTACCGGGTTTTCATCAACTAAAACAATATCCGCTTTTTTACCGGGCACAATGGAACCTATCTCTTCTTCCATTCCCAGTAGCTCGGCGCCGTTTAGAGTAGCCGCTTGGATAACTTCTAAGGGGTGGAATCCTGCCTCCTGCAAAAGTTCTAATTCTCGAATATAAGCAAAACCAAATAGCTTAAAAATAAAGCCCGCATCTGAACCAGCAACCACTCGCCCGCCATGATTTTTATAGTCATTGACGAAGGCCATCCACAGTCTGAAGGTCTCTCGCCATGCAACTTCGTCAGCCGTTGTCCAATCAAAATGATAAGAGCCATGCAACTGAGGATCAGGCAAAAAGAATTCTTGCAGTGCCGGCAAGGTATAGGTGCTGTGCCACTCCGCATCTCGAGCGCGCATAACATCTCGATTGGCTTCGTAAATAGTAAATGTTGGCGACAAAGTAAAATCTAGCTCAACTAGTTCATCTCTTACAGAATTCCACTTATCACTGCCGGGCGCTGCGGCCTGCTGCCAAAGTCGTCCAGCCTGACCAAATCGCCATTGTTCATCGGAATAATTATAGTCCGCTGGATAATCCTGAATCGTTCTGTCTGTGAACAAAGATTCAGGCAAACCATACCAGTGCTCCATACTGTCTAGCCCCATTCTGGCGCTATCAAGAACATTGACAGAATAAACCGAGGTTTGATCATGATGATTAGAGGTTCCCATCCCTAACTCAGCGGCGATCTGATAAATAGCCTTAGTCGCGGCAGGGGTTGCTCCCCTGAGCTTGATACCCTCAGCGCCTCGTCGATGAACTTCCCTCACCCATGCGCTAGCCTCAACTGCGCTGGTCACGCTGTTACCGGGAAACATTGCATGAACGATTATCCGTGGTGCCGTTATTTCACCCGCATCACTTCGCTCTCTATGGGCCACTGTCCAGTCTAAACCCATCCCAGAGCCTACTTCACGAACCGTTGTAATCCCGTGTGCCAGCCACAGCTTAAACACATACTCCGGAGGCGTAATTGGCCCAGTCAAACCTTGCCCGGTATTACCAATATGAGTGTGCGAATCGATAAATCCAGGCAGGGCATACATACCACTTGCATCTATCACCTCGGCGTTGGATATTTGCGGAGGAGTGGAATTAATCGACTCGATCCTGTCACCCTTTATGACTATTGATACTGGGCCACGCGGCGGCGCACCTTCACCGCTGACTAACATTACATTTTTAATTATAAGGCTATCAAATGGCCCTTCACCCCGCCGTCGGTTCGGGGCGGGGTCGGGTATTAGTATCCCATTGCGAATAGATCGCGTTGCCGATTCTTCTCCCGGAACAGCTGATGACTGAGCATGGCTGCCTGAGGCAAGCGCCATTAGCAGCACAAAAGGGAATAGTTTTGTTTTCATGGTTGGCTCCGGTTGTTTGGGTGCCGCTTAAATAAGCCCTTATGATTTCTTAAATCACAGCTTTCTTAGATTACGACTTACCTAGACTACGCTCATATTACTCGCGCTTTGCGTTCTTTTTAGCTTACTAATATTCACTGAACTGCTGCCATTTATCCTGCATTGCCTCAAACGCTTTATAAAGTGGCTCAGTGTCAGCACCTTCTAGAATTTCTAGAGCAAGCGCCACAGCCTCAAGGGTAGAAATACCACCGGCTTCAGAGCCCTTGCGAATTCGATAGCGGCTTATCGAGCCAACTTCCAACCTAAATACCACAAAAGGCCATAACCACGGATTTAACTGCCACATTTTTTTCGCTTTGCGCCATGTGCCATCAACAAGAATAAGTGTCTGAACCCTCTGTACCGACGGTTTAAGCGCTTCAGAGAAAATCTTACTATCAGGCGAAGGAAAAAGTACAGCGATGCTTGTGTCTTTCGAGCCTCTTGCCAAAAGCCGTTGTTTAACCAGCTCAAAATCAGCAGCGCTCTCACCCACAAATGTTTCGGTATTTGGTATTACCAACGAGATCAGTCTAGCGGTGTTTTTTGCCCTATTCTTTTCAGAAGGATGCTGCAGGATGATGATTTCAGTATCGACAACGGTCTGGGTAATTGCACCGCATATGCAGACTAGCAGTGGATACTGGCAAGCTGGACAAATTTTACGCTTGGTCATATAAGAGCAGCACTTAGGCTCATTGCGAGCTAATCATTTAAATTCCACGCCTATTGAGGCCCAGCTGAATCATCCTTCGAAGAACTTTGTGATTGATAGAGTAGCCACATCAAAGCACACTAAGCCTTGCTTAGACGCGCTTACAAATCTGCTGAACACACAGTTTTCATCAATCTCGCGCTGGATCTCCTCGCCTGCACCATCTCGTAGCCTCTGCTCCGCTCTAAAACGCGACCTTGCCGAGATCGAGTCTGTCATCAGCGGCAGATAATTGGACGTATCTCCAAAAAGCGGCTCCCCGTTTAGCTGCCGCTCCAACGAAAGAAAACCAGCCTCCTGATTATCCGCAGGAAGTTCAATATAAACCACCTTAGGGTGAGACCCTGGGAATGAGTCAAGGCTAGACATTGTATTGCCATAAGCGGCAAACTCCCGGGCGTTCAGACTAAAAATTGCATCATACTCAACAGCCAACACCACTGGCCTCTCATTGTAGACTACCCAAACTCCGCCACTGAGGCAGACCATTTGAAAAATAACGATGCAACTCAAATCAAACTTCAAACTTGGCTTATCTACCTTATAAACGACAAGGGTCAACAAGGGTCCGAGCACCAAATCAACACCAATAACGATTCTCAGCCCTTCCCAACCGCCGCTAATCTCGAACAGCAGCCCGGGATACCAAACCATTAAAATTATCGCTAGCAGGAATGCGAAAATCGCTAAACTTAACGCGAAATGAATAAGAAATGCCTTCCATCTACTCACTAAATTACCTCCTAGACACTTATCCAAGACATCGTCACAACGTTTTATTTTCCTGCAATTAGGCACCTCAGCACAAGCCCTAAACTCTAACTCCACAGGATTGGGTACCAGCTTGTACTCCCTGCGCCATTTACCGCTTCCGGCTGTGGCTCTTTTGACTGTTCTCACTTATCCTCAACGCGACGCTTCCTAGGCAGCCGTTAATCCACGGCTCCCGGAATAAGCCAACACTTACAGGACAAAAGCATGATTTACAGTTTAGGACAGAACAGAGTCGACATTCGTGGCACGGATTATTTTGTGGCTGACAATGCAACCGTAATAGGCCTAGTCGCACTCGAGAATAATGCCAGCGTTTGGTTCAATGCAGTAATCCGAGGTGATAATGAGCTTATTACTGTTGGCGAGAATTCGAATATTCAGGACGGCGCGGTGCTCCACACTGACCCTGGAGTACCCTTAAATATTGGTAAGAACGTCACCGTGGGCCACAAAGTTATGCTCCATGGCTGCACTATCGGCGACAACTCTCTTATTGGAATTAACTCGGTCATTCTAAACGGTGCCAAGATCGGTAAAAACTGCTTGATTGGCGCAAATTCTCTTATCCCAGAGGGCAAAGAAATTCCTGATGGCTCCCTTGTAATGGGCTCACCAGGAAAGGTAATTAGGACGCTGTCAGCGCAGCAACAAGAAGCTCTGCTTTTAAGCGCCGATACCTACGTTAAAAACTTCAAACGCTTTAAGAAAGAGTTACAGCTGGACCCTAGATAAGCTTGCTAGCATTTTTCAAAAAACTGTTGGCTATGGCTTCTCTAAAGCCAATCCCTTTCTTTAAACCATACTTTCCTGCACCTCCCCTTCCCTAGTGAAGGGGAGGGGAGGTGCTAAAGGAGATTAGTGACCGCTTGGTCAGGCCGCGCCCCCTATTGGTTCGGTTTTGATTTTAGTTAGGGCTATTTTAGCTCATTTTTTTTTGGCTGATCCTAAATAGCGCATAACCCTGAACATAGTAGCGAACTTTCCTAGCTCACCTCCCTCTGTTTTATCTTGTCTCATCAATTTTAATTTGGTGACGTGAATTTAACTCCCCCTTAGTACACTTTTTCCGCGAAAAGTTTCATTCTTTTAACTTGTTGTAATTAATGAATAATTTTAGAAAATAAAAAACTGACAAAGCACCCGTGGTAGTGATTCGCAAATACTCATGCATTACAAAGGGTTAATTACTGAACGATGTATTTCTATTGGCACGATTAATGCTCCTTCCCAATCACACTACTTTTTTAATAATTCAGCTTTGAGTTGATTCAGATGGGACAGTAAAATATGGGAACTTCGAACAATATGAAACTTCGGACCTGCACAGCGCTTGCTGGCTTTGCAAGTTCACTTTTATTCACAGGCATAGCACAAGCACAGTCAGCGGCTGAGAGCAGCAATATTGAATCAGTCATTGTTACCGGCTCTCGGATCGTGCGAGACGGCTACAGCGCCCCTACACCTGTTTCGGTTTTGTCCGAAGAAGATATTGATGCCGAAGCAGCTGGTAGTGTTGCTGAATTCGCAATGACCTTACCCTCTATTCAGGGCAGCACAACTGCCACCACCAATTCAGGCTCTTTGAGTAGTGGTCAATCTGGTATTGCGGCACTGAACCTGCGCGCGCTAGGCACTGGGCGTACCCTGGTGTTATTTGATGGCCAGCGCTCAGTTGCTTCTTCATCAGTAGGTCAGGTAGATACCAATACGTTTCCTCAGTCCTTAGTTAAGAGCATCGAAGTGGTATCTGGTGGCGCTTCATCAGTTTATGGTTCTGATGCAATCGCGGGTGTTGTTAACTTCATTCTTGATAAAGAATACACTGGTGTCAAAACCGCGATTGAATATGGTGAAGTCAATGAATACGGAGCGGGAAACGAGCGTTTTGAGTTCACTATGGGTACTGATTTTGCAGATGGTCAAGGTCACCTACTTTTCAGTGCCGAGCATTATGACCAAGAAGGTATTCGCGATACTGACGCGGACTGGCAACTAGACGGCAATGTAGGCATCGTTAATCCTGACAAGAGTGCAGGTGCACCTTACTTTCTTGTTGGCTCAGATATCGGCAGCAGCAACTACACACCAGGCGGTTTGATAGTCGATGGGCCGCTACGAGGAACCTTTTTTGGTGATGGCGGCGCTATTGGCCAACTAAATTTCGGAGAAGTATCAAACGCTTGGATGGTTGGTGGTGACTGGCGTTATGCTCAGTCTTCCATGCTAGGCACTAACTCTTTGCAGGCAGATTCAACGCGTCAAAGTGTCTTTGGTCGAGCTAGCTGGGAATTAACACCAGACATTGAAATATTTGCTCAAGGTTCTTGGGCTGGCTATGAGGGCGACAGCGATTATATTCGTCCAACAGACCGTAACCGCACAATCCAAATAGACAACGCGTTCTTGCCTCAAACAATCCGTGACCAGATGGTCACTGAAGGTCTTAGTAGTTTCAAATTAAGTAGTGCCCGCCAAGATATGCCCCTGGCTGGTGCCAATAATCAGCGCAACACATCCCGTTTCGTTTTAGGTGCCGAAGGTGGATTTGACATGTCCGGCCATGCATTCACTTGGGATACCTATTACCAGAAAGGGATAACTAAAACCGATGAGCATCAAAATCCCGTTTGGAACTTTGCCAACCTAAGCGCCGCATCTGATGCCGTGGTGGGTGCCGATGGCAAAATTGTTTGTCGCTCTGCTGTTGCCAACTGTGTGCCACTTAATTCTTTCGGTGTTGGCGTTGCAAGTCCAGAAGCGCTAGCTTTTGTTCTTGGACGTCCCCGTCGTGAGCAGGATTTCACTCAGGATGTCGTCGCCTTTAATATCAGAAACTCGGATTTTGAAGGCTGGGCCGGTCCTATAGGATTAGCCGCAGGTTTCGAGTGGCGCAGAGATGAGATAGAAGGTTTCGTTGACCCCAAATACAGAAGCGGTTGGAAATACGGTAACTACAAGGTCACCACAGGCGACCAAGATGTAGCCGAAGCTTATATAGAGGCAGTTGTCCCTTTAATGACTGGTTTGGAATTCAGCGGTGCGGTACGTCGCACTGATTACAGCAATTCTGGAGGCGTGAATACTTGGAAAGCGGGTATTACTTACTCACCGATTGATGATATTACTTTACGTGTAACTCAATCTCATGACATTCGGGCACCCAACTTAAGCGAACTGTTTGATGCGGGTACTGCGCGCAGCAACTCGGTTGATATTGGCGGGGCTTCAGTTCCGTTTATTCAAAACCTGCAAGGCACACCTACAGTGGGCCCTGAAGAAGCCGACGCCTTTGGACTTGGTTTGGTACTGCAACCAAGGTTCCTGCCAGGATTTGCAATGTCTATTGACTACTACGACATAGAAGTTGATGGTGTTATTGGCTTTCTTAGTGCTGAAGACGTGGCAAACGCCTGTTACCTGTTCAACGTGCAGAGCAATTGTAACCAACTGAATTTCAACGCAGATGGCGTGCTTCAGACTATTGATCTGAAATACGAAAACCTCACTGGATTGATATCTGAAGGTATAGATCTTGAAGCCAGCTACACCATGGAGCTAGGTGCCGGTGAACTGGCTCTGCGCTACATGACTACGCACTACATGAGCAACGCCACCGATAACGGCGTTACTGTTCGGGAACGCGCGGGTGAAAACTCTGGGAACACGCCTGACTTTGTTCACCGTGGCACTGCACGCTACACTATGAATGATTTCTCCTTCACCCTTACTGCCCGTGGACATAGCGACGGTGTTGTAGATAATCGCTGGACTGAGTGCAACGGCAACTGCCCTGTGTCAACCAACACCTCTAACAGAACTATCAGTGACAATACTATCGACGGCCAATTCTTCTTCGATGGCTATGGTTCATACAATATGGAGTTTGGTGGTGGACAGGCAGAGCTATTCTTGTCGGTTAAAAACCTGTTTGATACCGACCCATCATTTGTTCCTTATCCATTAAGACAAGGCAGCGAAAACATGCCTGCTTACCAGCAAGCTAACCGCAACCTGAGTGATGTGCTAGGTAGGAACTTCCGCGTAGGTATGCGCTACGAGTTCTAATAATTATCTAGGCAACTCAGTAGTTAAATATAGATTTTCGGAAGTAAACAGCTAGAAGTACCCCTTGAAGTGAAGTGCAGCAGCAGTTCTGCTGCTGCACTAAACCTCAGTAATGGCCCAGGCTCTCTTTTGCAGACATCCCCTCCTTTTAAAAACTCTTTACACATAAAATAAATCGAGGGACAGCCCTCTCGACGATTAATTGATCCCATCAAAAGTCACTCTTAAACTTAACTGTTTCGACTGCTACGCTTTTTTGACTTCAATAATTCAAATTCAAACCCTCGTAACCGACTATTCAGCGGAGCAACGAGACACTATTCACCAAGCGCTTATACCTGCCATCGATAACAAGGCTAAACTCGCCTGAGTCATAATCGATTTGATTTTTCGCTGGTAAGCAAGGCCAAAAATGCCCATAACGGCTAATTTGAAAATGGAGAGGCTGTTTTTCTCCTGCGAGTCTAATCACCTAGACACTCCCTGAGGCAAAGGCAAATACCTATGCGACAGAACGCACATACGTGCCCCCACAGATGGCTGGTATGCCAGACTGCCCAGAGATAACTTAACGCCGACCAAGGCTGAACCAGCTGAACCAGCTGAACTTGGAATTCCTCAGGAGGGTTTGAATACTGTCTTACAAAGGTCAACTGATCCTCCTGATTGGGGAAGTGCAAAATAAAAGATCCACAGTCTTTGCCGTTACTGGGTTCGGAAGCTAAGCCGGCGATCCATTTGAACGAAGGCATTATCACAACCTTCAAACCAATCATAAAAGGCTATCATTTTGACCAAGACCTGTTTGAACCTAGAGGGACCAATTAGGTATTACTTAGACAACGGTAAGGGAACCATAGGAGAAGCTACCTGAAAGGGTTATAGAAAAAATATAGGTAGGAGGGGCAGGTAGAACTTAAATAAAAAACAGCTCCTAGCTCTCTGCCAACAAGCGTTTTAACGCGGCCGCAGCGGCTTGATTGCCGCGGCTAGCTGAATCTGAATACCAGCGCACGGCTTCATCAATGTCTTTCTCAACACCCCTTCCCTGCTCGTAAACACCGCCGAGTCTTAACTGAGGAATCGCATCACCTTTATGCGCTGCTTTTAACCACCACTGGGCCGCCAGCTCATCATCCTGAGGAACACCGGTACCCGATGCATAGACATTGCCTAAATTATGCAGAGCCAACGTATTGTTCAGGGCTGCCGCATCTCGATACCACTGCACCGCCATTTCCGGATCGACCTCTTTAGCTAAACCTTCCGCGTAGGCGGTGCCCATTAATAGCATCGCCTCGCCATTACCTTGGTTGGCCATAGCCTCAATATCATCTATGACCGAGGTGGCAAGACTTACTGCTTTGGCTTTGTCAGCCTCAAAGGTCATTCGGCCAGTCGAGTAAACCCGGGCCAACCACATCACCGACATTGCATTGCCATCCGTGGCGGATAGCTCTAATAAACGGCGGGCTTGAGAGTCGTCGACGCTACCTAATTCGCCTGTGTACCACTGAATAGATTCCTCTAGCTGGGCCTCAGGACTGCTTGCTGCACATCCCAAGATCGTCAGCGCCAAAACAGCAAGTGAAAAACGCATCTGATTGAGGCTCATTTTATTCAACATAAGCTTAAATTCCTGTGATTCATCTGCGAACCGACACTTGTGATAAAGGCGATTACAGTAAGGCGAAAAACTTTCTTAGACGTTCAGTATTTTTGCCAACATCACTAATACCAACCCGCGACAATGAACGCGCGTTAAGCACGGTTTCACCATCTTCTCGCGAAATGTAAATGACAACATCATCTTTGAAACGAAACCAAAAAGTAGTATCCGTCGCCTCTATCCTGCCCTCAGCAAGGTCTGAATCAACTAGTTCCCAGCCTAACGCTTCTGCAGCAGACAGGGCACTCGCAAAAACCTCATCCACAGAGGCACTAGACCTTTGCGGGACAATATCGGGATAGGCAGATTTTTGAAAGGCAGCAAGTTTTTCTGCTGTCATGTCCTGACCGCTGCCGTACTCCGTCGTGTTGGGCGCCTCAGCGCGCAGAGGGATAATAGCAACATAGGACGGCGGATTTTGCGGATTAGTTGTGATGTCATGAATTGGAGGTGTGCCATCTGAGGGACGAAAGCTTTCAGGAACAACATAGGCCATTGCTGCTGACAAAGTGCCTATCAGTGCCAATGCGCAGAGCCGCGATCCGCCGTCAATTGACAGTGCCTTAGAAGCAATAAGGATGATTACGGCAACTAAAAAAGTGCCTCCAGCAATCCAGGACGACCAGACATTAACAATCTGCAAAAAGCCGAAGCCTTGCCGAAAATCGGAAAGCCCTAGCCAAATTCCCAAAGGACCTGCGAGGGCCAAGAAACCAACACCCAAACCCGCAGCGCAGCATATACCTGCATCTATTTTAAACATAAGACTGAGAGTCTTATGTCGAGATGTTATTTTCGCGCTATCGCCATTCAAGTGTTTACTCCTAGGAGAAAAATGTTGCTGTTGTTGTAATTTTTATTCGAGTCCAAAAACGAAAAGAGTGCGCCCGCCAACGATAGCAACCCGCTGGTTATCATCAATCGCAAAACCCATTGGGTTTGTTCGGATATGGGCGCCAGAGTTAAAGTTCCAAAGCGGATTGCCTGTAGCCGCATCAAGTGCGAAAAAGACGCCTTCCGCGCTAGAACCAAACACCAGCCCACCGCCGGTAGCCATAACTCCAGACCAAGGCGGTGTAAGTAATTCAAACTCCCATTCTTGCCTTCCAGTCATCGCATCCAACGCCACTATCGCACCAGAAGCTTGATCGCCGTCTAAAGCTTGCTCCCCACCCCCTAAAAATGGTGCACCCGGCGTATATTCAACATCCGCCTTGTAATAGATAGCACCCATGCGCCGATTAGGAACAAAAAACTGGCCAGTAATCGGATTATAAGAAGGCGAAAACCAGTTAGTAGCGCCTTGCAAACTAGGCCATACCAAATTGCCCTCTCTCGTGGGCTCGGTATTAAGTTTAACAATTGGCCGGCCAAGATCGTCGATACCCTCGGCCCAAGTTTGGTAAGAGTATTCTTCACCTAGCAAATATTCACCGGTTTCACGGTCTATTAAATAGTAAAACGCATTGCGGTTAGCCAGCGCCAATAATTTGCGCTGTTTTCCCTCAAACTCACCGTCTATTAAAACTGGGATTTGATTAGCATCCCAGTCATGGGTGTCATGAGGCGTATATTGAAAGTGCCAAAGCATTTCGCCAGTATCAGGGTTTAGAGCTAACACCGCGCAGGTGAACAAATTATCCCCTGGTCTAAGGTCACCATTCCAATCTGGCGCGGGGTTACCTGTTGTCCAATAAAGGGTGTTTAGCTCCGCGTCAAAAGAGCCGGTAAGCCAAGTGGAGCCGCCACCGGTCTGCCATGCCTCCCCTTGCCAAGTTTCACTGCCAGGCTCGCCTGGCTCAGGAACCGTAAAGGTGCGCCAGAGTCGCTCGCCAGTATTGGAATCATAGGCATCGATAAATCCTCGGATTCCTGCTTCCGCACCGCTGACCCCTACAATAATTTTGCCGTCCAGCGCTAAAGGGGCAAGGGTAAGCGAAAAGCCAACGGAGTTATCGGCAACGGCGGCCTCCCAACGCACTGCACCACTTATTGCATCTAAGGCAAATAGGCGGGCATCGAGTGTTGCTACAAAAACAGAATCATCTAAAAGTGCCACACCACGGTTGATGCGGGGGAACCCAATGTTCAAAACTTCTTCAGAGATATCCGGCTTCCAGTGCCAAAGTAAATTACCAGTACGGGCGTCCAGAGCTGTGACGCTGCTAGGCGCTTCGGTCAAATACATAATGCCGTTAGCTACCAACGGGGTGGTCTCTTGCAGCCCGGCACCAGCGATGCCTGCTGCTTGCATTTGATAAGCCCACATCACCTTCAACTGGGAGACGTTAACCGGGTTGATTTGCTCAAGAGGGGAGAAACGTTCTGACTTATAGCCTCCGGAATAGCTCAACCAGTCATCTCCATTTTTCTCATCAGCCAGTAATTGCTTATAGCTGGTTTGAGCAAACGCAGAAGCACAAAAAAAAGTAAAAAATAAAGATGCCGCCGCAAAGCGCCAAAAAGAAGAAAAAATTCTCATTCTAAGTCTCCCTTAAGAGTCATCAAAAAAGACACCATATCGTCAGCTTCTTCTTGATTTAGCAGCGCGCCGTATCCAGGCATGAGGCTGTGGCCAAAATCTTTTTCATAACTGATAAGTTTAGCCTTATCGAACGAGTATGTTTTCCCAGACATGTCTCTCATTTGCACCGAGAACTCATCTTCATTAATCCTCAATCCTTCAAAAGTTCCATATTCGGATACCGCTCGCACCGTCAAAAACGAATTTAAAGTTCCCCGAAAACGATTACTCACTTTCGGCTGATCAGCCGAAGGGTTGGTAATCGAACGATAAAGATACTCAGAATTTCGGCGCAGTCCTACCTCTGAAAGCTCAGGACCAATCCCTTTACCTACTCCTCTTAATATATGACAGGCACTACAATTGCCTTTAGTTTCGTAAACTAGCTGACCCTTTTCAGCATCCCCAGGCGCTTCTTCGGCATCTAATTGCCCTAGAGATTTTACATAGCCCGCAACTTGGTGAAGCTCAGTTGGGCCCAGAGCCCAGTTGCCAGGCATACCAGTTCCAGGAATACCTCCGCCGATAACCCGCTTTAATGATTCATCATCAGGCGCATAAGATAAGCGCGGACGCTTTAAACTAGGTCCTTCGCCTCCTTCACCTAACATTCCATGACAGCGGGCACACAAAACTCCATAACGATCCTGGCCTGCACTAAGGTCTTCGGCGCTAATCGCGGTCAACGGTTTAGTGGCAATGTTAAATTCCTGAGCCGCACTCGGTATTAGTAAACCCATAGCACTAAACAGTAAGATAGAAAGCAATCTAATCATATTTCCCCCGACGCGAATGCAGCTCGCCACTAAGAATGGTTGGTCGATGATCTAAATTCGATGGCTTGTTATACCGTGCTTTCTTGATGACAGGCAAGACCTCTGGGCTGATCCGAAAAAGTCTAAGTGATCGAAATGCTTAAACTGAGCACATTCCGAGGCTGGTCTAGAGGCGCTCTATAAGCGTGTGTCTGGATTAACAATGGAATCCAAAAGCGCATCCCACTTATCATCTTGGCCTTGAATAGTCTTATACAGCCGACGTTGAGCAATTTCATAACCGACGCTAAATGCACCGAATTCATCCGCAAACCGCAACAGCTCCTTAGGACTTGAGACAAGCGCTTCGCGCTCAAGCCTGAGCGAGGCTCTATTGAAGGATAGTTCTCCGTCTAAATAGTCCCGAAGAAGCGGGGTCGCGTTCACAGCGAGGGAATCAATTAACGTTAAAAACTTACTGTACTTCTCCTCATCCGGAAATGTAATTCCTGCCAGCGGCGCAAGGACTTCGCGCTCAAATTCTATTCTCTGCGACAATGAAAATGCTAGTTCAACACCAAGGTTGGCAGCCCCTTCCCTAATCACGGACGCCGGCGTACGAGTTAAAAAAACCGAGTCCTCCGTGGCAAAACCAGAATCACCGTGTCCTGCTTCCATCATCACAAACTGAGCATGATGCCCAGGGTAACCTTCGTGGCAAGCCACATCAATTGCAGTATGAATAAACCCAATAGAGAGATCGTTCATTTTCAAGGTGCTTTTAAAACCACCATCATATTGATGCCAAGCGGCACTCACATCTCTAGTCCACTGGATTTCCAGCTTTTCCTGCGTGGGCAAATCCCAATGTGCCATTGTTCGCTGCCGGCACTCGGCCAAGGCTGCCTCAAACACTTCCCGTCTTTTATTGGCAGGAATTATAAACTGATTTCGGAATGCGGCGACTCGAAAGGACAAAGTACCCCGCCCTGGCAACAATTCATCCAGTGCCTCTAGGTTACTGTCTTTACTTTCATCGCCGGATTGAGTTAGATCTTCACCCTCGGCAAGCTCATACAATTGAGCGACCTCATCTTTGAAAGAATAAACTTCAGATGTATTGATTATCGATAAGAGCATGCTAAGCCGGACAAGCTTTTCTTGAAATAGTCGCGACCTTTGGCTATCAGAAAATTCTATGTTTGCCTGTACACGCAATAGAAGGTCTTTAACAGAAGCTTCCAGTTCCAGCATCGAAGGTGCTGAGCTTTTCAGACGCATGTCTAAAGATCTCACTCCTATATAGCTATCAACTTCCTGTGACCGATGCCAGCCAAGCGTAGTGGCAAGTTCTACAAACTCTTCAGCTTGCAGCTCCATCAGCGCTTCTGGTGATTTAGGCCGCAGCCCAAACCAAGTCGCGGCAGCAAGAACTGCGCCCAGCAAAATAACAAGGCTGATTACACCAGTATTCGATACAACCCCTCTTTGAAAAAAACCCACTCTACAGCTATTCATTATTCAGTACGTAAAGCCTCAATAGGGTCTAGCAAGGATGCGCGGCGTGCGGGATAGCTACCAAAGACTAGACCAACAATAGCGGCAATACCTATGGCCAGTAACATAGCACCATAAGACACAGACGCTGGCCAACCTAAGGTTAGCCCAACTATTTCAGCAGACAATAGCCCTAAAAGAAGACCGACTATTCCACCAATCAAACTCAAGGTGACCGCTTCAACCAAGAACTGCATCGCCACATCGCTGGACCTGGCGCCGGAGGCCATGCGCAGCCCTATCTCTCGCGTTCTCTCGGTAATGGATACAAGCATTATGTTCATAATCCCTATGCCTCCGACAATGAGAGACACACCTGCAATACTTGCTAATAGAGCTGTCATTGTATTGCTGGCCTGATCCAATGTGTCTGCCATCTCATCGAGGGTGACCTCATCAAGTTTAGGTAAGTTAGCCAGAGCAAATGCTGCTGCCGGCGTATATAAGCCTTTAGTTAATGCTTGCGCCGCTTGAGTCTCGACGGTGAAATCATCTGGCATGCTTCCAACATTATTGCGCCCGCCAAGGTATCCTGATTGCCCATCATCTTGAGGTGGCTGGGGAATACCGTGACGATCTCGTAAAAGTACAGCGATCTGATCAGCTATTAATGACGTCTCACCGGCTTGTTCAGCTGCCACTGTGAGTGTTTCAACATGACTAAAACCTAAACTCTGCTGCAATGCAGAATAAGGCACAAATAGAACCTCAGCATGGTCTTCTGCCACCCCATCAAGTACTCCAACTATGTCAAAGTTGAGGTTTCTGAACTGAACAGATCTGCCCACCGCATCACTGCTAATTCCAAACAGTTGCTTTGCCAAAACACTGCCAATTACCGCTTCACTTTCTGATCGACCGTCCAGCATTCTCCCGGCCTGAGCGTTCCATGAATAGATGGTCGCAAAATTTTGGGCTATGCCTTCAACTCTTGCAAAGGCCCTTTCATCACCCCCGGTGAGAAAGGTGCGCACCGACAAGCTGGGGCTCACCTCACTTATTCCAGCTATCGATGCCATGATAGCTTCTCCATCAGCAACCACCAATGTAGTGGCCGCCCCTAGCCCTGAAGGAATCCCCACACTCTTGCCGCCACGGGTGTAATTTCCGGAACGAACAAAAACGATATTTGTACCCGCCGACCTAACCTCTCCTTCAACCGAGCCACGAGCACCCGTCCCAAGAGCGACCATTGTCAAAACAGCAGCAACACCAATAACAATACCGAGCATAGTTAAGCTCGTTCGCAGTCGATTCCTGTTTAGTGAACGCAAAGCGAGGCGAATATTCACCATTATCATAAACATAGTTTGTACCTGATACCGTTAGAGATAGAACTAAAGTTTGAGTTAGCTGATTGAAAAAAATACAGAATGATCATTCTGACTTTAGGGCCACTACCGGGTCTAAATTGGCAGCCCGCTTAGCAGGACCATAACCAAAAATCATTCCCGTAGCCGCCGCCATTAAAACTGCTAGCAATAGCATTGTAGGCGAGATTACTGTTGCCCAGTTCAATCCATATTCAGCACCGAACAACCCTAAAGATCCCAATACTAAACCAACAACACCCCCCAATGCTGCCAGTGTAACCGCCTCTACCATGAACTGAATCATGACGTCATTAACTCTAGCACCCATTGCCATTCGCAGCCCAATTTCACGTGTCCGAGCGGCAACTGATACCAACATAATATTCATAACACCTATCCCTCCCACAAGAAGGGAGACTGCCGCTGCGGCCGATAGCAGCAGAGTAAACGTCCGGCCAGCTTGACGCAGGCTCAAAGCCATTTCTTCCCAAGCGGCCTGTTCAAATTCAACCACATTTGAATGCACCGCTCGAGCCAGCCGGGGATCAGTTCCAAGACTTGGCAGAGCCGATACGCTTTGAGTTTCGATACGGAAGTCATCCAAGGTGTCCTCCGGCAGCTCTCGAAGGACCCTTAAAGCCTCTTTGACAGCAACGGCGACTGAAGTGGTTTTGGCTACAGATGTAGTTCTAATTTTAATTTGATCGAAGGTATCTTTTTCAAGAACAAGCTGAGCCAACAACAAAGGCGTATGAACAATAGGTACAATGATTGAACCACGCTCATCGCCAGAATCTTCGATAACCCCGACAACTTTGAGTGAATAGCCCGCCAGCTCAATTGTTTGTCCCAGAGCAGGTTCATCTGGCCACAGCCGATTGGCAGTGCTGTGGGTCACTAACATCACCGGAGCGCCGCTTTGTTGCTCTTTTTGCGAAATAAAACGGCCATCAACTAAACTCCAACCTTCGATTCTAGGCCAGCTATACTGGTGACCTTCGACCCTCGCAATGCGGGTTGACTTGCCAACAATTCTATCTAGTGTGACGTTTCCAGATAATGTCCCAGCGGCAACTCTTATATCGTTGAAATCCGTTTGTAGGAGAGCTAGCTCTAAATCTCGCAGGGGCAGTGCCGGTGAACGAACCCTATTCTTGCGAGGCGCTCGGGCTCTCGCCCTGGCCTGCATAACCGCAGCATTATTTACAAGATCGTTTGAGTAACCGAGCTCAGCGCCATCAACCGCGCCTTCAGATACTTCACCTCCACTGCTATCTTGCTCGCCACTGCTGGTGATTCCAACCGGGCGAAAGTTACCCGAGGTAAGAGTAATCAATGTCGGCCCAGCGCTTTCGATCTGTGCTTCGATCTGCAATTGAGCACCAAGGCCCAATCCCGAAACCAAGACTACCATTGCAACCCCGATACTCATGCCGCTAAGAGTCAACACGGCTTGGAGCCGGTTTTGTAACAATGACTTTAAGGCCATTTGCAAGTTAAGCAGCATGGTGTTCCTCGGGCATAGCCATATTCATAAGCTCACGCAGAGGTGGAAAGGCCATGGCGGGTATGTCCACAAAAAAAGGCTCACCGTTAAACAGAAATCCGATTCTAACGATCGAGTCTTTATCGGTGACCGGCTTGCTAGGTCCTGACCACGCATCACCTGAAGCGGACATTGCCATATTGACAAATTCAACACTGCCATCAGTGCGTTCGATTTCTACGACTACATCGGATACCGTCACCGCTGGCAAATCCATGCGAATAGCATCACTAAGGTAAAACTCGATACCTCCCTGCTCGATAACAACAACCTCAAAATGCATTTCTTCATTGCTGTGCATCAACACAAGGCCGTTATGGTCTGGAACATGATCTCCGTGTGGTGCCTGAGGCTCTTGACCATAAAGAGGCTTGATAACAAATAGCCAACAAATTAAAAGCGCGATGATTAGTTTGAACAAGTTGATTTTTTGACTTAGTTTATTCATGCTGTAAAGCTCCTATTGGGTCAAGCTCGGCTGCCCTTCTTGCAGGGTAAACACTAGCAGCCACACCTAATACCGCTGCCGTAATAATCGCTATGACAATAGAGGCTATTGAAATTTCCGTTGACCACCGAAATATCCCTTCTAAACTCATTGTCACAAACACAGCAATAACGGTCCCGAGTAGACCACCCAGTAAACTCAAAAATACTGCCTCTGTTATAAACTGCGAGGCGATATCTGAACCACGCGCCCCCACTGCCATGCGCAGCCCAACTTCTCGGGTTCGCTCGGTAACTGACAATAAAAGTAAATTCATTACTCCAATCCCTCCAACCAGCAACGAGACTCCTGCTACTGCAGCCAACAAGATCAGCATCGTATTATTTGCCCGCTGTAAAGACTCAGATAACTGCTCCAAAGTCAGCGTATCCATAGTTGCTAGGTTGCCCGCTACGATGCGAGCCAGCTCTGGAGATAGACCATCACCGAGTAATTCTTGGGCCTGAGACTTAACTATAAAATCATCCGGCATCTGATCCGAGATCCCATGCCGCTGGCGAAGAAGGCTTACAATCAGTTGCGCAATGTTGGTAGTCTCACCTGCAGATTTGGTGGTAACCGTTATCGTGTTTAGCTTGCTTAAATTTAACAAGCTATGCACGGTGCTCACTGGCACGTAAACCGCATCAAACTGATCATCACCCGCCACAGGCTGGCTTGCCCAGCTTCTGCTCCCTACAACGCCAACCACTTCAAACGGTTGATTCCATAACAGAACTTTCTCACCTACCGGGTCAATGCCTTGCCCAAACAATCGATCGGCAACAACTCGACCCAGAACCATCACTTGGTCGTTATTCGCGACCTGTCTTTGAGAGAAAAATTCACCATAAGGGAAAGTCCAACCCCGGCGGATGACAGGCAATTCTGATTCGGTCCCATGGAGCCGAGTAAACCACTGTTTGGTTTCATCACTTGCGACGGTTAAACGAGCGTTTTCATGAACCCCCGAGGCGACAAACTGAACCCCCTGAATTGAACTGCGAATAGTTTCAGCATCCTCTAAAGTTAAGGTCGCCGCAGAACCGAGTCCGGCCATAGAATCACCTAAGCGATCACTTGCTGTTGGATGATCATGAATCGCCATTGGATCGTCTTCAAAGTGAGCTTTGATAAAACGAGGTGCGGGACGACTAACCAGCCTAGTCTGGCCCAGCCGGGAGACACCGCCGTGAGCTACAAATGGATTAGCAGACGGCGACTCTACACTGCCGTGGTCGGCGGGAGAGCTCACACCTTCTGCCCGCTGTATCTGATAGTTGCCTGCCGTAACTACAATCATATTGGCTCCCGCGGCCAACAGCTGCTCTCTGATGGACTCTTGGGCGCCTTTTGCCAATGCCATGCTAGTCACCAATGCACAAACACCAACGGTGACTCCCAGCATAGCTAAAGTGGTCTGAACTCGATTCCTCTTGAGCGCTTGAGAAGCGATTGCAAACAAATGAGTAAAGCCATTCATATCGAATACTCCATATGGCTTAAGCCAAGGCCCCCTCGGCTGCAGGCTCGCCCTCTAAATTTAAGGCTGCGGTAACCGGCGTGTTTGGTGTATCACTTACAATAAAACCATCTCTCACCGAAATGATTCGCGTTCCGTAGGCTGCTATCTCTGCTTCGTGGGTGATCAAGATGATCGTTATGCCGCTGCGTTCACGCAAACCTTGAAGCAAGCGCATTACCTCAATACTAGTTTTAGAATCGAGATTTCCAGTTGGCTCATCTGCCAGAATCAAAGAAGGCTTATTTACCAGCGCTCGAGCTATTGCAACTCGCTGCTGCTGACCACCCGAAAGCTGGCTTGGATGATGCTCAGCTCGATCAGTTAGCGCCAGCGAATCCAAAGCTTCCATAGCACGAGCCTTTCTTTCAGAAGCGGCCATTGGAGGGCGAGAATACAAAAGCGGAACTTCAACATTCTCTGCCGCTGTGGTTCTTGGCAGAAGATTGAAACCCTGAAAAACGAAACCTATTTGCTTGTTTCGAATTGATGCCAACTCTTCTTTAGGAAGATTAGATACATCTTTACCGTTAAGCAGATACCGACCTTCGGTGGGTCGATCAAGGCACCCAAGAATATGCATCATAGTCGACTTGCCCGAACCAGAAGCTCCGGTAATAGTGACAAATTCCCCGGCTTCTATATCTAAAGAAACACCACCTAGGGCATGAACAGAGTTGTCACCCAACTCATAAATCTTCTTTACATTTTGCAAAGAAATAACAGGCATAGACCATTTCCTGAAGTGAACCCAAAAATAATAACGGCCTTTAAAAGCGGGCAAGCAAATCGAACACTCGCAACCACTTCAAAAGCCAATGACTGATCATAAGACCAATTTTAAGCCGTCTATTGTTTAAGGAGATTTTGGCTCATTGAGTCCAGCATAGTTATAAAGAACCGTAGCAACGGATTTCTCTCCACCTGCCATACCATACATTTTATTCGCGCCTTCAATAACAAAATATTCGTTGGCTGCATGAGCGTTACCGCCTGAGCCAGCCTGACCGCTAACTATGGGAATATCCATTACGTCACCGGCGAATAGATAAGCAGGCCAGTATCCTCCCAACATAGAGGTGGTTCCTTCTACAGGGTCGACATAAGAGATATCAAAAGTATCAAAGGTCTTCATTACGGCGCGAGAAATGTCGTTGTCATAGGTCATCTTGGCCCATGGCACATCACCAACAATATTTATTTCCACGTCTTCATAGCCAAATTTGTCTAAATGAATGCGGAGCTTATCGACGATGTCCTGCCCATCTTGGAAAGGCACGTAACGAAAGTTATGTTTGGAGACAATCCTGTTAGGAAGAATCGCCCCAGAGCCACCTTCAAACATGTTGCCACCCCAGATCCCGTCCAAATTCATAGAAGAGCCATAGCGAGCCATAGTGATGTACTCCAATGGGTCATCGGTTATGAAGCGCTCAACACCTAAATTTCGAGCGGCCACTTCCATGTCGATATTGGCAGCAGTATTTCTTAATTTAACTAACTCTTCTTCTTTTAAAGGCTCAATATTGTCGTAGAAACCATCGAACATTACCTGGTTTCCAGTATCGTCAATAAGTGTTGAGAGCATTTTAATATGACGCCAAGCTGGCGCATCAACAGAGCGCTTGTTGCCACCGTGAATATTGCTGTAATTAGGACCACGGCCCCATGCAGCTCCGCTGGTAATCAATTCAATAAAAATACTGCCCTCAGACCCGCCACTAATGCCACCTTGGCGGCCAAAGCGATACATCGCGTCGGCGTCAGCAACAAGCTCAGGATGATCTCTGACGAATTTTCTATAGCCAATGGACATGCGCTCTTCATCACCTTCAGCGATGAATATAAGGTTCACAGGCAACTTGCCAGTGACTGCTTTGATCGACATTAAGGCGTTCAACTGAGTCATTTGTGGACCCTTTGAATTGGTAGCTCCGCGGCCAATCATTACCTTCGCATAGGGGGCTTGTTCAACAATTCGGCCTTCAAACGGTGGCGCTTTCCACAGGTCCGGCTGGGTGACCGGCATGGTGTCGTACATCCAATAAACCGCTAAGGTTTTTTCTGCACCTTCATCGCAGTTAGCGTAAACCACAGGATTGCCCTGCTGTCCCCATTCTGTGATGCCGACATCGTAGACCTGAGTTTCTTGACAGCCCAGCTGATCGAAGAAGCCCTTAACCATATAGGCAGATTCTTGAATGCCTTCACCTGTATTAGAGATACTGGGTTGCTGTATCCAATTCTGTAAATTGAGTACGTGGTCATCAATATTCTCATCAATGTAGGCGTAAATATCTTTGAGTTCTTGAGAATGAATTTGACTCATATCAATCTCGACAGCCTCATCCCCAACTGAACGAATGCCAAGCTCTGACTCCGGTATCTCTGCCGCAGCGACCGCCATTGGGGCCGCACTGACAGGCACTGAAGAAACTGCGGCTTCCTCGGAACAGCTCACGAGTAAAGTGATACTGCCAATGGCGAAAAATAACTTAACCAAGCTGTTTGTATTGTTTAGCGCTAATTTCACTGTGTATTCCTCATCGAGATGTTTGAAGATTTCTATGCGGTCAAATTCATTAACTCATCGAAGCAATTTTCGTAGCTAACAGTTAAACCATGGGCATCACTTGTTGCCTAGCAACCTAACTATTCAGCAGGATTCATGCCATTAAACGAAACAACAACCGTGTTATTAAGAAACAGAGAAACCGGTAGACCAAGAAACAGGTAAGGTTGAGAACAGGAAAGAAGAAAATCGAGGATAGAAAAAGCAAGACCAAAGAACTTAAGCAGCAGGATTTGTCGCTTGTCGACACGAATAAGTGTCTAAAAGCAGAATCTCTGCCTTATTCCGCGACATCAAAAAGCTCAATGCCGGCAAATTTAAAAACTCACCCTCAAACGTGTAGAAGATATAAATGATAAGAATAAAACCTTTTAGTTTCGAAATAGCGATAATGCCAGCCAGCTCTGACCCTTTTTAGAACACAGGCCTTTCCATACGCACCATCTCAGTACAAAGCTGCGTATGGGTTTACAGAATAAATCAGACCCAGCTTAAACCAATGAACAAGCTCAGCCACACGTCCTCCTACGCAGAACTCTGAGCAGGACTTAACGGGATTTTGACGAGACCACAGAGTTCCTGATTAAAGCCCAAAAGCTTAGATCATAACTATTCAAGAATAATCTAACAGGTGCATCCATTAGACGTTGATGCCAAAATGTAGCTATGGCAAAACTTTATTTTTATTACTCATCGATGAACGCCGGAAAATCCACGTCCCTCCTCCAATCTAGTTATAACTATCGAGAAAGGGGACTCAATTCCCTCGTGATGGCGCCAGAATTGGACAACCGATATGGTGTTGGCAAGGTAACTTCGCGGATTGGGCTTGAGGCTAAAGCAACCATTTTCAAACCTGGCATTGATCTCTACAAGCTGATCCACCAAAAACATCAACACAAAGCACTGCATTGCATTCTTATTGATGAAGCGCAGTTTCTTACCAAAGATCAGGTTTTTCAACTTGGCGACGTTACCGATCGCTTAAAGATCCCCGTACTGGCCTATGGATTAAGAACAGATTTTCAAGGAGAGCCTTTCGAAGGCAGCAAGTATTTGCTGGCATGGGCCGATAACTTAAAAGAACTGAAAGCTATCTGCCACTGTGGAGGAAAAGCTACCATGGTTGTTCGTCTAGATGAAAATGGCAACCCAATCCGTGAAGGTACGCAGGTGCAGATTGGGGGAAATGATAGTTATATTTCTATGTGCAGAAAGCACTTTAAAGAAACCTTTTACCCAAAACCTATCTAGGCCAACTACTAGTCATCGCTCTCAAGCTTCGTCATCTGCTCTCCGCAGAAATTTTTTGATGAGACATGCCATCTTCATAGCAACGAGCCTTTCGGTATAGCAATTGCACACCGCCGCTTCCACATGAGTACTTTTCACCTACCTCTCTTGACATAATCAAAGCCAATTCAGAACTTTTGTTCTAAAATTTTAGCTTGGCGCGAGCTATAAAGTTATTCGGCATCTATAAAAGCCTGATAATTTATGCATTCTCCAATGCCTGTGTGATTAACAGAATAAGTTTTAAGAGGGCATTGTTCTTCGGAAATTGATTTAAAAAGACCACTTTAAACCAATTATTTCACAGACAACAACTCCAGCTCTTTAACCATAAGACTGTACGTAATCAGCCAACTGACGCACTGGTGGCCTTTGTGGAGATAAAGCGCTGCCTGCGCAAACGCCAACGTAAAAACCTTCGCAGTGCCAGTGCAAGCCCGGTCCACACCATAACGGCGGCGGCGATAGCAGCCAGCCCAGCGACGGTTTGCCCGCCAATCCCAAGCGCTTCGCCGGTGTGAAGAAAACGCATCCACCTTCTTGCTTTATAACCAGAGGTGAGGCTCGCAAATGGCGCCCAACTGACAGTCTCTCCAGTCACTCGATCCAGTGTAAGAGTGTGTCGTTTTTGAGGCTCGCCACCGTTGCCCTCATCGATCGTGAAAACCGCGTGTCTAGTGTCTGCATCTGGCAACGCAAGGGTAAGTGTTTGCCAATCATTTCCATACGGCTGCGCCGTGGCGAACAATTTATCAATACTAAGAACAAGCTCCGATGGCGACAGGCCTGGCGTTTCTATCTCCACAGACTGTCCTCGCACTGGTGGTGCTTCTCCGGCGAGGCGATATACCAAGTCAATGGCCCAGCTGTAGTGAAACACTGTCGCTGTTGAAATTATCACCAATAGGGGTATCGCCGCCCAGAATCCGAAGACATGATGCCAATTGAAATCTCTAGCCGCTGAAGTTATGTTGAGCGGATTAAAAAAAATGCGCACTTTTAATGTGGTCCAGGTGATTATTTTAGGTAACCACAGATATATGCCGCCGAGTAGCAGAAACAAAAATATCAGATTGCTTGCACCTGTTATATCCCTTGCTATATCTCTGTTCTCACCGGTAACCGTAAACCAGCGGTGCAAGGTTCTCACCCAGCTAAAAAACTTGCTGTAACTGTCCGCATGAAGTGGGTAGATCTCAGCGCTGTAAGGATTTAAAAACTGGGTTTGAGAGCGGCCCATTCTAACCATTAAGGGAGCGGACTCGTTAGATGCCAATTGCACACTGGTGGCAGTGAAGCCTTCTTCGGCGTTAGCAACGGCCAATAAGTCTTCAAGGGGGAGCGTTTCGGCTCCAACTTCTGGCTCTTGAAAGTAACTTCGATCTTCCCATGCCTGAACTTGTCGCTCGTAGGTAAGAACAGCGCCTGTCAAAGACATCATTAGTATTACCAATCCAGCTAGCACTGCGCAGCAAAGATGCATCCAGAAGAAGGTCTTTCTAATCATTAGAGGCGTTACCAAAACTACAAGAAGATGCAGATGATAATCATTCTCAATTGCGTTTGCAAATCTGCCGCGCCTTCATCAGCCACACCGTGGCCGTAAATTCAGACGGCAATATGCGCTAATCCATACCCGCTTGCCCTCGAACATAGCGCGCAGCTTGCTCATGAGTACCGAACCAAACCCCACCCTTGGTCGTTATATGTTCAATCAGCCCCTCCAGCGCTACGATTCTCGAGCGATGCCCACTGACGTGCGGGTGCATTGTCAGCGAGAACATAGTTCCTTCTTCCCAGGCCTTATCGAACTCATCAATCCATACTTGCATAACATCTCGTGGATTCATGTAACTGTTACCGCGGGGGTTAAACAAAGGTGCGTCATCTAAAATCCAATCCACGGGAAGCTCTACTAAACCTGTTGCTTCTCCATTTTGCACTAACTCGTAAGGCCTATCATCGTGCATTAAAGAACTTTCGTACAAGAAACCCATCTTACGAACAATTGTGAGTGTGTTTGGACTATGGTTCCAAGAAGGCGCCCTATAGCCAACAGGCCTCTTGCCAGTAATACTCTCTATTTCATCCGTCGCTTTTCGCAGCAAGCGCTCTTCGGTCGCTGCATCTAGCGTGGTATTCAGTTCATGAATCCAGCCATGCACAGCTATTTCATGCCGACCTGAGGCCTTGATAATTTGCGCTTGCTGCGGCGCTATTTTTAGGCTCCAAGCAGGAAAGAAAAAAGTCGCAGGGATCTCTTCTTTATCGATTAAGTCTAAAATTCTCGGCAAGGCAACTCTATGCCCATATTGACCCTGTGACAAAGGCCCAATGCTAACTTGCCCAGTCCTCAAACCCATTACAGTTTCGTTGTCAACATCAAAGGACAATAGCACAGCAACTCTGGCACCATCTGGCCAAATTACGGGGTTTAGGTTTCTACCGGCGCGTACTTGATTTACCGCATCGCGAACAAATTCTTCTGACCAATCCCAAGGTGCGGAAGGGTCGTGTGCTTGTGAATTCAAGTCAGCTGGCAGCTGGCAAGCTGTCAGTGTCAAGACACAGCAAAGAGTAAGAAGGAGAAAACGCAGATAAAAACGAGGAGAGAAATTCATAACATTATCCCAAACAATAAATACTCAGATTAAAATTATATAGCTTGAAAGTCTATTACAAACAGTGCGGCCTTTTAGTGCGCACCCTCCCTTTTAAGAAAGCCATATTACGTCTAGGAGTATGCAGGCTTGAAGCAAGCCGATTTAAGACTAGAGATGCCGGCACTGTGGACGGTGCCAATTACTGTTTCGGGATTATTTGTGACAAAAGGACTGGCCGCGCCCTGCGCACCTTAGATACAGAACTATTGCTGACTATTTCATGGGCCTGAGGAATATCCCTGTCTTCCATTATAAGATTAGTTATTCAAGACGCCTCAGCCATTAGCCAGCCTGAAAACCACGCAAACCACCCCCAGCTCGCTGCTCTCATTATTGCAATTACATATTGCGGTGGTGGAGTCGCTGACCATTAAAACTGTAATATTCCAGTTTAATTTGGCTTCTTTATATAGCAGGCTAATTTAGTAGGCATCTCAGTGATAAAGGCCACAGAATCATGGCCGACGCGTAAGCGTAAAAATCTGAAGCAAAAAAACGACAGCTACAGCGTGCTTGCCAACCACTCACCAGCCCACCGCATAAGCGGCTCTTCTGGGGTCAGCGCCAGCGGTTATAGTTCCAAATTCTTGATTTTTAAGAATAGCCTGAATGCTGCCAAGAGAAAATGAAGGCGCCAGTTCTACTTGATGCCCTCTAGCCCTTAACCCTTCAAATTTCTCAACAGAAACGCGGTCTTCGATTCGCATTGTGATGACAGCGTCATTTTTATAGTAATTTGGGCTAGCAAACAAACTAAACCTTGGCGCTTCAATTGCCGCTTGAACTGTCAACCCGAAATCGAGAATATTCACTAATACTTGAAACTGAGTTTGACCAATTGTCTCGCCACCTGGAGTGCCTAAGGCCAGCACAAACTCTCCGTCTTTTAAAACCACCACCGGTGAATTGTTCAAAATAGGTACTTGTCCGCCGCGCGCGTAATTTATATCTTCAGGATAAGGAGACGTTGAACCAATGCGGGTACCATTATTAAAGGTCAGCCCGGTATTACCCACCACGACACCGGTACCAAAAGCACCTCCATGAGTGGGAGTTGCCGCCACTACATTGCCCTCATGATCCCGAATAGAAAAACTTGTCGTGCTACCAGGATAAGAAGGCTCCCTGTTCGCTGCAATTTGCGACCCTGGTAGTCGGTGTGTTTTCGTCGCAGCACTTTGCTCATATCCTTCAGGCTCTCCGACCGCTGGATAATCACTGTGCTGCCTCATGTCTATTAACTCCCGCCGCTCGGCAGCATACTCATCACTAAGCAAACCAGAAATAGGTATTGTATGAAGTAAAGGGTCTGCCACAAAATGGTAAATATCGGCTTTCGCTAACTGAATAGCTTCAGCAAGAAGATGAATGACCTGCGGCCCCTGTCTATCCATTGCCTGCAAATCATAGCCTTCCACCAGCTTCAGCTGCATCAGCACTTCCAAACCCCCGCGAGAGGATGGCGATGACGAATAAATATCATAGCCGCGATACTTTATATGCACCGGCTCAGTCCATACGGCTTCATAACGACTAAAATCCTCTTTTTTAAACAAGCCCCCTGCTTGCTCGTAGAATTTAGCCATTTCGTCAGCAATATCCCCTTTATAGAATCGGTCTGATGATGCCTGCAAGGCATCGTGTCGATTAGCTCCTTGAGATAGAGCTTGAGTTTCGGCTTCAACTAGCTTTTCAAAGGTTGCAGCCAAGTCAGGCATTTTAAATAGCTGACCGGCGCTAGGCACTTCCCCGCCAGGTAAGAAAACTGCTGAACTGCTAGCAAACTCATTAAAAAGTTCGCGCGAACTGGCGATACTTCTCACCACCGAATCCTCTAATGGGTGCCCATCTTGCGCGTAGGCAATGGCTGGCGCGATTACCTGCGCCAGTGACATAGTGCCAAAGCGCTGTAGCATTGAAACCCAGCCACCAAAGAGTCCTGGCACAACGCCCGCCTTAATTCCTTTATCTAGCTCATCCGGGACTAGTAATGCTGCATTCAGCGCCAAGGGCGCTGCGCCAGTTGCATTGAGAGAATGGACCTCTCCAGAGGTTTGATCAAAGAAGGTCACAAAACCGTTGCCCCCGGCCCCAGACATTTGAGGTCTAACAACATTCAAAGTAGCAAGCACCGCAACTGAGGCATCTATCGCATTACCTCCCTGCATCAAAATCTGTAACCCAGACATGGCAGCTAGCGGATGACCAGCGGTGACCAAGCCATTAGCACCGGGGACTTCTGGCCGGTGGGTCTGGCGATTACTGCTCATTTGAAGTGGGTAGGCACTTTCCTGTGCAAAAGATGGCTGACCGATTGAAACCAATAAGGCAACCAGCAGAAATCGTTGACTTGTGTAAGCCACTGAAATATTCGTTTTAAAGTTCACTTTTAAAATCGCACCTCTGTTGTATTTAGACATAACGTAGACGTTCACTAAGCACCGCACTAGAGCAGGGGGGATCGGTTCGACGCACAGGCTTAATAAATTCATCGTAAACTGATTCCGGCGTTTTTAATAGGCACCTGAATTAGTGTAATCCTCTTTGAGTTTGCCGAGAACATTACTTAAAGATCACTTCGTGCGGACTTGCAGCCCTGCTTCAGCCTTCAATCCCAGTAGCTCGATTGCCCAGCTGCCGACGTAATTGGAGTTCACTTAAAGAAAGCCACTATGGTAGGGCTCCTCCAATCACCGAATAACCGTGGTCGCCTCATGCAAAGGCCTTAACCTATTCGCTTGATGGCAGGCTTGGAGTCGACATCCAGTATTCCTGTTTCTCTCTGTGGAAATGGAATTGAGAAACCATTTTCTCGCATAGCGTCAAAGATGATTAACAGTTGAATATAGGTGTACTGGCTAGCCGGTGATTCTCTGGTTAAATCTAATAAGTTTTCCAACGAATTCTTATATAGCCATAGCTATTTTCTAATCCGCCAACTCCATTAGAGGATGAAGCAAAGGCGACTACGGCTTTTTTAGATTATTCATCTGCGCTTCTCACCAGTAATTTTTGATAGGTCAAAAGCAAAATTTAACACTAGACACCAACATTTTATATGACCGTTTACACCTCCCTTAAGTAAGCGATCAATGACAATAGGCTCATCCAAAACCCATACATTTAACGCTCTTTGAGAGTAACGTCTGCAGCAAATTCAAATATGATACACAGGATAGTTCATAAGGAATTTAGCCCTAATTTGGCTTGGTATACTTTTTGTATGTCGCTATGTGCAATGTTCTCTGGTCTTAATCTTGCCTTTTTGGGCATTTCACGCCTGCAACTGGAAGTCGAGGCTGAAACCAATCCGAAAGCTCTAAAAATTCTCACTATGCGCGAAGACTCAAACTTCCTTTTGACAACAATTCTCTGGGGGAATGTGGGTATCAACGTGCTTTTGATCTTGCTATCTAGTTCGGTGCTGGCAGACGCGATGGCGTTTTTTTCTCCATCTTTTTATAACCTTTTTAGGTGAAATTATCCCTCAAACCTACTTCTCTCGTAACGCCTTAAAATGGCCTCTCTTCTTCGCTCGGTGCTGCGCTTTTATCAGCTTATTCTTTACCCCGTTGCCAAACCGGCCGCCCTCTTTTTTGACTTCTGGCTGGGCAATGAATCGCCTGAGTTTTTTTCGCGAGCAAGAGATCCGCGACATGCTGATAAAACATGTTGAGCATCAAAATAAAGATATCGACGATGTGGAGGGAATCGGCGCTCTAAACTTTCTAGAAATAGATGACTTCACCGCCAACACAGAAGAACCAGAAATCGACCCCAGCAGTGTTATTGCGTTTCTACTAATATAGATCTGCCCCAACTTCCTGAATTTAGCCCGAGTTTCGAAGATCCTTTTATGCAAAAGGTAAATGCCTCTGGCAAAAAATGGGTAGTGTTGATTGATGAAGTAAAAGAGCCCCAGTTTATACTTGATGCGGATGGCTTTCTTCGTGATGCACCGCTCAACGAAAAACCAGCAGATCCTTACAAAAATTGCCATAGACCCATCATTATTTAATCCAATAAAACTAACCTTGGCTCAGTAATGCGGATGGTGAAGAGAAGTAAAAATGGCAACTTGGGCGTGATCGAAAATGACGCGGCATTAGTGTGGGCCTATAAGAAGTGCATTGTGACTGGCGCAGATTTATTTGATCGTCTTCTTTACGGCATAAAGTATGCTAATACACAGCCTTGATCTGCGTTTACTCATCTTTCGTATACGATTAGAGATAACTTGAATAAAGACGGGTGGATGGTCTCCCCCCAATCCCTCGCTTCGAGTAAACGTATTAGAAGAATACAGACAATCATAAATGGCACATAAAAAACTCAACCTCCCGCAGAAGATCTGCCCGAGCTGTGACCGACCCTTTAGCTGGCGAAAGAAATGGTCTAGAGACTGGGATCAGGTTAAATACTGCTCACAACGGTGTAAACAGAACCGCGCTATCGATTCCACTCCATCGGGTGACGTAAAAGAAGAATAAGCGTTTGTATCGATGGCGAGTCATCCAGCTGAGCCGAATTTTAAAACGTATTCGATAAGGGCTGATCGTTGTTTGATTGGGTGTTCAGCCCGAACTCTTAAACTCATATTTTTTTAGGCACTTAGCTATCTATCTAAGCTTCTGCCATGTCACTCTATTGAGTTCTGCACGCCTGTAAAACCAAACCCCAATGGGCCGTGTTCAGCAACGTGCTACACTGAAGATAGGGTAGCTATGAAATAACGGCCTGCGTCGATAAAAAGCACCCTGTTCGACAATCCTTAACCTGAAGAGATACTCCCACTAAACGAAAAGAGCATGAACGCAGCTTAAGCACAGACCCTAGGAAGAAGCTAAGAAATGAGAGAATCATTTGAGCTAGGCGGCGTTACCGTAAAATCAGGTCACAAAGCTTTTATAGATCTACGTATTCCTGATCTATACACCAATAATCCAATGTACTGCCGAGTACAAGTAATACATGGCCGTGAACCGGGTCCAACGGTATTTATCTCTGGCGCTATCCATGGCGATGAAATTAATGGTGTTGAGATAATTCGCAGGGTTCTCCAACAACGATCAATTAAAAGTCTCAAAGGCACACTTATCGCTGTTCCGATTGTTAACGTCTTTGGCTTCATTGCTCAAACGCGGTATCTTCCTGACCGACGAGATTTAAATCGATGTTTCCCTGGCTCAGAAAAAGGCTCACTTGCTGGACGCACAGCTCATCTTTTTATTAACGAAATTGTAAAAAAATGTACCCATGGCATCGACCTACATACCGCTGCGGTGCATCGCGACAACTTCCCTCAAATTCGCGCAGTGCTTGGAGACCCGGAAACCAAACGTATGGCAAAAGCCTTTGCTGCGCCCATCATTGTCAGCACCGGCTTGCTTGAAGGTTCACTGCGCCATGCCGGAGCGGCTCTTGGTGTTCCAATCATTGTCTATGAAGCGGGAGAGGCACTGCGTTTTGACGAGGTATCCATAAGAGCCGGCGTTCGTGGAGTGATTTCAACACTGCGTGAACTAGGCCTGCTTGCTAAATCTCGGTCTAAAAGCCCTAAGGCAACTTCCCAATACGCTCGCTCTAGCCTTTGGGTTCGCGCTCCAAAAAGCGGTATATTACGCAGCGAAAAAAAATTAGGAGACCCGGTAACCAAAGATGAGATACTCGCTATCGTCTCCGATCCTTTTGGTGAGAAAGACGAATATGTAACCGCTCCCAATGACGGTTTAATAATCGGCCGTACCAACATACCCCTCGTCAATGAAGGGGAAGCTCTATTTCATATCGCACAGTTTAAGGACACCAACAGCATGGCCGAAAGTATTGAAGAGTTTCAATACGAAATGGACCCAGCGACAGATGACAAACCAAGCGACCAAACGCCTATTGCGTGACACCGGCTAAGCTAACTACTTGCTGATAACAGATTGCGATGATGTATTTATGAATGATTTTAGTTTAAACGAAGCTTTACAAACCCTGGTAGGCCTAATCGCTATCGTTAGCCCTTTGAGTGTGGTGCCTCTTTATTTGGCGTTTACTTCAAATATCAAAAAAGAGAGATCGGCTGTCGCTAGGAATACGGCATTAGCCGTGGCAATAATTTTTACTGTCTCAATGTTTATAGGGCAGTCAATTCTCAACTTTTTTAATATTAGCGTAGATGCATTTCGAGTGGCCGGAGGCATGCTACTGATAGTTCTGGCATTCAGCATGCTCAATGCACGACAGGGTCGAGTACGGCATACCCCTGAAGAAGATGAAGAAGCGGTGGACAGCGAGAATGTAGCTGTAGTGCCCCTTGCTATGCCGCTCCTCGCCGGACCTGGGGCGATAAGCACCGTCATTCTGTTTAGCAATCAGGCCACGCAGTGGTCAGACAAAGTTTCTCTTTTTGTAGTGTGCCAAATAGTCGCTCTGATCATCTGGGTGACGTTCCATTTCGCACCAGAAATTGTTGACCACATGAGTCAAACCGTTATGAACGTAACCACGAGGGTCATGGGGTTAGTGTTAGCTGCAATGGCGATCGAGTTTATCGCCGGCGGTTTACGTAACTTACTGCCCGGATTGGCCTAATACAGCTACTTATACCACCCACATTACCCGCCAACCCATAAAGGCAAAGTACATAGCAAACAGAGCTTCGCCTCTCCCTAGTCTTGACCTGAGCGACAGGCTCAGAGGCAGCAACAACGTAGACAAAAACACCATCATGAAAAGATCTGTGTCGCCCTCTGGCATTGGCACTTCTATTTTAGTGATGGTGGAGAAAATCCCACTTACCAACAGCAAATTGAATATATTTGAGCCAATACCGTTTCCTATTGCGATGTCGGTATGGGCTTCCATGTTGCTAGCCCACAGGAAGCCAACTCTGGCAAACTGGCTCCTACAGTGATGAAAGTAAGTCCTATAATGACACTCGGCACACCCCGGTGGCTGGCAACAGATACTGCGTAATCCACTGCCAGTTACTCACCTCCAGCTAAACTTAGCACGCCTACTAAGACTAGCCGAAATTATGAAGGCCCTTACTTAACCCGCTTCGCTCTTCTTCCTCTATTTATTGCAATAACGGTTCAGATTGTCGTCCCTTAATCACGTCAGCAACGGTGGAGTATATAAACAGGCCGAAGAGCAGAAGATGAATCAAGCCGTCTGATCGATCAAAAACACTTTGCTCGCCAAGTAAGAATTGATCGGAGGCGAGGATCAGAACGGCAAAGAAGGCGACAACATCAGTGGGATTTCCCTGCCAATAATGCGGCGCTGAACTGCAAGAGGCTTATTTTTTGCGCATACAACTAATATTAAGCTGATATTAGCTATATTGGATCCAATTATGTTGCCAAAGGAAACATCGGTATTGCCCTTGACTGCGACTAGCACACTCCCAAACTATTCAGGGGCACTGGTTCCAGTAGCGACCACGGTGAATCATACAACTATAGGAGGTACTTTGAAGTCGCCCGCGCTTGATGAGACTCCCCTTACCAAAAAGTCCCCGCCTACAAGCAACAAACCCTATCTAATTATTATAAGTAATACATCGATCAACATTAAAAAACTCTCTTAGAAATTAATACAGGTAGCACCTCATAAATCTGAGGACTCTCTAAAGTCTTTTAACGCCATCAATGGTCGATGTGATATAAACTCAATTTTTACCCTTACCGCAACGAGCAGCACAAGCAATTTCATTTTACACTCCACTCAGTGTGCAGCGGGAATATACAGTCCAATTGCAACCTGAGCAGGCTCTTTCACCAACTTAACTTGATCACACCGAGCATAAAACCAAGGCTCACCTCGCTAGGGTTAATTGTGTCAACCTGCCAGCTGACATTCATTGCTAGAGCCACAACCAAAATCCAATTCGCAAGGATAGATGGCAACGGCATTCTCATTGGAAGGTCGACCTTTAAGTCTTTGAGTGAGTTGGCGAGTTGGAGGGCAAGTCACGTGCTAAAAATGCTGAAACTCAGATAGTCGAGCCCAGTGAAACCATTGCAGACAAATAATTTAGCGGGAATTAACCTCAGCAAAAATAGCACGTAGAATATTAAAAACCGCGCAGTAAGAAAGAAACCGCTACCTTAGGAGCAACCGCAAAAGACCTAGAGCCGAATACTCATAGGCAACAGTTAATCGCTTATTTTTTTAAAGTAGTGCGCCACGCTAGTGAATAATTGCTCCTCTAAACTCACCGTCGTATCGGCATAGTGAAAGAACCCTTCAGCGGCCGTTATATCTAACGGCAGGGTAAAAGTTCTTGCCGTATCCATCGCCTGAGTTAAAGCAAGATACTTTGATTGGGTCAGCTGGGTTGCATACAAATCTACTACGCTGTATTTCTCTAGAGCCACGTCTGATGTATCGATTAGAAGATTGATCGGGGCCTGCGTTGTAATCTCATATGAATACATCTGCCCTTCAAACTCTGTCAGTTCATTGCGCGCGGTCCAAACTAGCTCAGCTGTTGAGCGATGGTCAGGGTGATATTCTAACACCGTAGGAAAGAATATACTGGCCACTTTGGTGTTGGTTATCAATGCTTTAGCTTTTGCTATCGTTTGCTGGTTTACAACCAACCCTCGGTCAGGTTCTTCCATGAAGTGCAGCTGTTTTACCCCAAGCGCTATACAAGCACGACGTGCTTCTTCCGCACGCTCATTGATTAACGATTGGCGATCACCGTCTCCCCCTAACGCTCCATCAGTCACTATCACAACATGTGTCTCAATCCCTTGATTGCGCGCCAAAAGCAAACTTCCGCCCATCCCAAAAGTTTCATCGTCTGCATGTGGAGCAAAAACCAGCCAAGGCCCTTCAGGTAGGGGGGAGGTATAGAAAGGAATAACACAATTCTCGTCGAGCATCTGGGTCATGAACTTACAGTTTCCTATAATTTAAACAAAAGACGGTTACAAAAAGTCAGTATCGCCGGCGAGCAAAAACCAAGCATTCTGCAATGATTCTGGCGACGGGCCTGGCGAGCATACAGAGGTTGGAATACGAACACCTATATCTCTAACCAAGACCCCTTGAGGTTCTAGCGAATCAGATGACCCGCCTGATTCAGTCCCTGGCACGGCTGTAAAAATAGCGGCATCGGGCTCAGTTATCCAAGTACTTACAGCATTGAGGCTGGCTTGTGCCGCTAAGTTTTGGGCAAATGCCACCAAATATTCAAACTTATCGGGCGCTGCTATCATGTCCAGAACTAAAAGGCGGCCATCTGCATGGCGACTGACTAACACGCCTTGTGGCTTTCCCGATTCTTCAACAACCAGATGAAATTGGTATCGATGAGAAGGGTTATCCTTGTAACGATAAAGCAAATAGTCAATATCCCTAACAATAACGATACGGTCACCAAGACCTGCACTCATGGCAAGCCACATTTCTTCAATCAGAGATGTATGAGACTTGGCGCTAAGCTGGATTTCATTGCCAAACACAAGGCTGCTAGACTGAGCAGGCCATTCAAGCTCTACCACAGAGCCTATATCCGCCTGCACTCCCAGTATCTCGCCTAACTTCATCACTCGCGCATTAGGAAAACCGAACCCAAAAAGATAAGGCCGATCGTAGCCGATATATTTTTTAAGAAATGTAGTGGCACCTAGATAGTACGGTCCCTTCTTGGAGAGCGACCCGCGCTGGCTGGTATCAACCATAGTATCAACGCATTGCAAAGTGTTGGTCAGTTCGCCCCGACATAGTACACGGCGTTTAACAGCACCATAAAAAGCGACAACATTATCTCCGTGCCGAACAACAACACCTTCGCCTCTTCCATGCTGATATTTCCAGTCCCAGTGGCTAAGTGACATTTCTTGCTTAAACACTTTTTCAAACAGCGCACGAATAGCGTCACTGTCCTCAGGTACCGCTTCTGCTGCTTGCCAGCGGTTAGACGTTGTATTATTTGTCACTCTTAATTTTACCAATGGACTCGTTTCTTAGAAACGGTGGTGGGGCTTAGGAAGCTAGATTATCCACGTTCAGCAAGAGCAGATCAAACCACTCTTAAACAAATTGGACTGTTTATGTGGGACTAGGGTTTTCCGAGCTTGTGGTTTACCTAACATTGTCAGCAAAAGACAAGCAATTAACGCGCAGTACTAGGCCGGCTTGTCGTGGCAGACCGGTTTAACGATTTTAGCGTGCAAAAGACTCTTGCAAGGTACGAAGCAGATCTTCGCGACGAAACGGCTTGGATAAGAAACCATCAAAACCGGAATCCAGTAGACGTCGAGCATCGGCAGAATTTGCATTCGCCGTTATAGCGATAATGGGTATTACGCTTTTAGGACCAGGTAAGCTCCTAATCTGCGCGGCGGATTGTTCTCCATTCATAACCGGCATTTGAATATCCATTAATATCGCATCAACTGAATGTGCTTTTATGTAATCCAGAGCCTGCTGCCCATCTTCCACCGAGATTACTGTATGTTTGTCATTCTCCAGCAACCTGCTCAAAACCATTCGATTAACAGCGTTATCATCGGCTATTAACAACGTCAGTGGCTCGATTTCAGGAATCGTTAAATCGTTATTATGGAGCTTTTCAATATTTTCAAGTTTAGGCATAATAAACGGGAAGTAGACTGAAACCTTGGTACCGACCCCAATCTCAGATTTCAGCAGTATCACTCCATTCATGGCAGTAACAATTTTTTTGACAATAGTAAGGCCTAATCCTGAACCTCCATATTCATCTCGAGTCGACTGACTGCCCTGAACAAATGGTTCGAAAAGTTTTTCTTTAGATTCCTCAGAAATACCAACCCCTGTGTCATCAATGACAAGCAATAATTTATTGTCTTCATATAACAAGCTCACGTTTACAGCACCTTCGACAGTAAATTTTATCGCGTTGCCGACTAAGTTCATTATAACTTGCTTGGCTCGGGTTCTATCTCCCAAAAAATAATAAGGAACATTTGACTCAATTGTTACGTTTAAAGAAATGCCTTTTTCTTCAGCTTGGAAGCTAAAAGGTCTCAGCGTGCCAATAACAAGTTCGCGAGTGCAGATAGTCTGATTGGCTATTTTAAAGTTATCAATGTCCATTGCATTAAGGTCAATCACATCACTGACCAGTTCTAACAATATATCTGAACTGCCCATCACTATTCCTGCATATTCAGCTCGCTCGGCGTCTGTCTTCGCAGACACCATAAGTCTTGCAGCCATAATGACACCGTTAAGAGGCGTTCTAATCTCATGGCTCATTGCAGAAAGAAATGCTGACTTGCCTTGCTCGGAGCGTTTCGCGTCTTTTTCGGCATGACGCCGATTGGCTATTTCACTTTTGAGTCGACTGACTAAACTCTTCAACCTGCCTTCGCTATCTCGCTGTGCCTTCCTAAATATCGCAGCAGAACCTGAAAGTATTGCAATAAGTAAAATACCCTCAATTGCGTTGGTTATCCCGACCTTTGGCACGAACTCGTGATAAACCGGGTTATAGTCAATCAAACTGTTCGCGTGAAGGTAACCGGTGACGGCTAAAGTCACGCAGCATATCAACCCCCAAACCATCCCGTTTTTTCGGCCTGTCAGCAAAATCGCCATTGCAGGCACCGGCAACAACCACATCATGACGGTACCTTGTAAGCCATACGACTGCATCAGAACAGTTGGCATTGTCCAATAAGAGAATATTGCTAGGTTAGCGGCAAGCTTCTGATATTGGAAAAAGGCTTGCAGGAAGAGCCCGCCCCAAATAAGCAGCAGCCCGCCCAAAAGTACACCGTTGTCTGACCCTACTCCGGACAGCCAATTGGAGAGCATCAAGATTAGACAAACAGGGGTCACAAAGAAGATGAAGCTGGAAAGTAATCGCCTCTCTTTTAGCCTCGCAAGTCTCCCATAGGTAGGATCAAGCCCACCGTTCCACAGGAATAAGATCTGTTTAGTTATTATAGAGAACACGGCAGGCCAGTTTAATGAGTATTAAGTTGTTAGATTCATTTTCCATAGCAGGTTCTACAGTATCAACAAGGAAAAGTTTGTCTGTTGCTGCTATTGAATTTTTTAATTTATCGCCCCCTAATCGGCAATCTACATATTAAAGAATAGTACGGATTCAGGCTTTAGTGAGATAGAAATCATGCCAATCGCGACTTTTTTGAAGTCCCGTAAAATACAAGTAAATCTAAACAGCCACTTAAGTCGCAGGCCGTTGCTATTATTAATCTAGTTTCCTAATGCAAGCATTGCGTTTATGTTTAAGTTTGTCTATCTTTTGATTACTAAACCGAACATCACAATACGAAGGAAAATCATGGGATTTAACTCGCCGCTAAAAGTCTCAGTCGCTTTCGTAGCGGCTCTTACTAGCCTCGCTCTGTTTTCATTTAACAGCCATTCACAAAGCTCGGAGCCAAGCGTGGCACTAGCGGTGAATCTCAGCGAGCTAGAATGGGGCCCCGCTGGCGGTGGCAATGGATTTCCAGTGGGTGTGCGAACGGCGCGCCAAGGTATAGACAAGGCAACTGGAGGGATCACTTACTACGCCCTTTTCCCTGCCGGATCCCATTTTGAAAAGCATTGGCATAGCCATGACGAATATGTCGTTGTGGTGTCCGGTAAACTAGAAATATTGCTTGGAGATGATACTCACAAGTTAGCTGTCGGCAGCTACATCGTCATACCCGGCTCACTTGGGCATGCTTGGACAGTACCTGAGGGAGGTGACGATGCCGTAATCTTGGTCAGAAGAGCAGGACCGGCTGATTTTCATTTCGTAGAATGAAACCCTAAATTTTTTCTCTCTGAGGTGGGCTAGGGCAGCCCTTCTACTTCCCGCCTTATTTGGCACCTTACCCTCTCATTACACTCTCCTTACCCTCTCATTACACTCTCCTTACCCTCTCATTACACTCTCCTTACCCTCTCCTTACCCTCTCCCATCCTTTTCGTCGCTTTTTCGGGCTGGGTTTGTTCTTCTCCGCAGGTATACCCACCAGCATGACTTATCACGCCATCAGTTTATGAGACTTTGATAAACAAGCGCTTTAAATTTTGACGCAATCGAAAAGGCCCCTGCCGGCTGAACCTGCAACATAATAACAGCGACAGTGTCAGTTACTGGGTCAGCCCAAGAAAAAGTTCCAAGTGACCCACTCCAGCCAAACTCACCGTTATTCACACCTACTTCGCTTTTGGCAGCATCTGTCACCACCGCAAGACCATATCCCCAACCTCGATCCAACATAGGATTCGCCGAGTTGATACCGAATGGCATTAACTCTTGAGCTATTTGGTTGCGTGTCATCGCTGCAACAGTATCTACCTCTAGCACTCTATGCCCGTTTAGCTCACCTTCATTTAGCAAAGCCTGCAAAAACCTTAAATAGTCCGGCACTGTAGATACTATGCCAGCAGCGCCCTCTTTCAAGGGCGGGTTCACAGTAATAGGCACATCCATTGGGGGCAACCGAGTAAGACCACTGGACCCATCAGGTATTCGGTAAGCTAAGGCGAGGCGATCCTGTTTGTTTTGTGGAACAAAAAAAGCGGTGTCAGGCATATCCAATGGATCAAAAACTTCTTTTCGCAAATAATCATCAAACCCAAGCCCAGATACGATTTCTACGACTCTACCCAACACTGTGATTGAAATGCTATATACCCATTTCTCACCAGGGTCCCCGATCAAAGGAACAGAAGCCACTTTGTCCGCCAATTCAGCGAGATTATCTGCTCGAGAACGAACATTGCTATTTCGGTATAGGCCGCTGAAACGGTGGCTAAGTCCTGCGGTATTTAACAACAAATCCTCTATCGTTGGTTCACGACTAGGCTTACGCGTTGACGATGGATCGGGGTGCGCGGGGTCAACAAAAACGGTTAAATTCTTAAAACTCGGAATATAACGAGAAACAGGGTCAGACAAAGCAAGCTTGCCTTCATCAACTAATTGCAAAGCAGCTACAGCGGTTATGGGCTTGCTCATAGAGCGGATTTGAAAAATAGAAGTGCTGCTCATCGGCTGCTTAAGCTCAATATTTTGCCAACCCATAGCTTCCAAATAGACAAGCTTGCCGTGCCGAACAACACCGGCAACCAATCCCGCAACCTCGCCCCGCTCAACGTGTTCGCGAAGCACCCTATCCAACAAACCAAGCCTCTGAGAGGAGATGCCGACCATCTCGGGTTCCGTCATGCTTGGGGACTCAGAAGCCAATAGCAATTGATTTGGCAACAAAAGCAAGCAAAATGAAGCGAGTGCGATGAGGGTGTGCAAGGGCATGACTCTCTCCGGTGAATAAAAACTCAAAATCGAGGAGTGAGTGTTGCATCAAGTGCAATTCAGTGCAATTTTCTAGTAATAGTAAGCCGAAATTGATTTGAATGCTTGAGCGCAATTGCAATGGAGTTGATACTTCCCTGCTAGCGAAGCGATCATAGTACTGAGCCCTGCTTAGTTTTAGAATAGGGCAGTTAAACCGTCTATTTTCTGTATTTATGCTCGGGTCTTGATTGGCTAAAGGCAGGCACCACTGCTGCACTTTTAATCAGGGCTTTTGATTTTATGGCCTAGCTTAGGGAGCTAAAACTCAGCCCACTGCAGATTTCGCGCAGATCAGCGCAGATCAGCGCAGACTAGCGCGTTAGAGGCGTTTTTAACCAACAAGGGTTAGTACAGCGAACTGCGAATACTGTGCATATTGGCAATCCAGTACCCTTCATCAAATACATGTCTAGCGCTGGTAGAAAATATTCCTTCAATCTGAACAATAACGCCTTCTTCAGTGCTGCGGCTTGGATTTGAGGGTGAGGGCTGGGAATTTAGCGCGTACATCGAAATTAAAAAGAATGTGGCGAGGACAGCAGCGATTGATAGATGGAACTGCTTTGATGAATGATTCATTCCAGTATCCTTTTATTATTTTAACTACTTTATTTATTGTTTTTGGATTTTGGTAATCTTTCCAATTCGGCTGGCAAAAAACGCCGTAAATAACTCTTACATTTATAGTGTGCCATAAAGTATCAAATTGTAACAAGAGTTTTCTAAAAAAGAATTGCCCCTCCCTCTTATTCGAGTTAGCCGAGAAACTAAACCGTAATAATCAATCACGGACCTGCAGCACACCTTTATAAATATCCACAAAAAATCCCCAGCAACTACTACCCGCAACTATTAATAGGTAAAGCAAACACCCAGATTAACTTGATAGTCTAGATTGCTGAGTAGCCTCCAGCCAGAAAAATAGATGCAAAGGAGCTCTTGGCAAGGTAGGTCGGTAGGTAGGTCGGTAAGAAGGTAAGAAGCCAAACCCAACATTCCCTCCAGCTACACGCTCAAGGCAAGGTGACTAGACAGAATTTCATTGATCAAATAATTCCACCCAATCTGACAGCTTTCGCAACCAATTTCAGGAATATCATCTGGGAAATTTTCGACCACACCCATTGTGACGACTAGATGTATGAGATTGCTAGCAAACAACAAAAGTATCACAGCGTCGCTGGGATACTCAGCATAACTTCATTTGTAAGAAAGTTTTTCGCTCACACCCTCTCAATGACTTCACATCGGTGGGTAAAAAACCCTACATTGATTATTGATAACAAATTGGGTTTTAAAACCTAGCCAAGGCTCGAACTAAGGAATGTTATCGAAGTACCAACCACACATTTGTCTGCCATCTGATAACGCATGCCGGAGAGTGTCAGCTGACACACATAAATGTTTCTATAATCATCACTGGCAGTTGATTGTCTTTTATTTTTATCCACTCCCCATCTTTGGCTAGACTTGCATCAACACAGCCCCTTTTAAGCGCACTATCTTTGGCCAAATCAATAAGTTACTGAGCAAACCCAGTAAAAAACCTAAGACCAGCGGCTACGCCTCCTTCTGCAGCCTTAACGGCGGCACAATCAAGCGACTACTTTTTGCGCCCTGAGCTCATCGATCGCTGACTGCGCTAAACCTAGCTCACCCGCCAACACCTCATCAGTGTGTTGCCCCAGAGCTGCAACCCAGGGAGTTGCTGAATTTTCTGTGTTGCGAAATTTTATCGGCATATTTTGAATTAAGAAGTCACCCAGCTTGTCATCTGACACGGTGGTAAATGACTGACGTTCCAGCACCTGAGGATGAGCGAACAAGTCTTCAACCTGCCGATATTTACTGCAAGGTACCCCGGCGCTATTAAGCGCTTCTTCACATTCATCCGCGGTCAGCGATGAAGACCAACGCTCAACTTCTGTCACAAGCAAGCCAAAATTAGCGGTTCTTGGGCCTCGAATGAAACGAGGGTCGCTAAGCAGTTCAGGACGATTTAAAGCAGATGCAAGACTTTCCAAATTTTTGTCCGACACAGCACACATCATAACGAATCCATCTTTAACTTTTACCGGATGAAAACGCCCGATCACTGGAGGCTCTTCCATTTGCGCACTCTGGATATGAGCCGGAATTAACGTCATCATCGATTCCATCATGCTAATGTCGATATGCTCGCCCACCCCGTGACGCTCTTTGCCTAGCAATGCTGTTTGAATAGCACCAAACGCGGTCGTGCCGGTGAGTATATCCGCAACCATAATCTCCCAATTTGCGGGCCGAGAGTCAGCATTCCCTTGAGAAGCAGCATGAACGCTATCAAATCCACTGGCTGCATGGACGATTGGCGCATAAGCCGCACGATGTACATAGGGCCCTGATTGACCAAAGCCCGAAATTGAGCAGTAAATCAGCTTGGGACTGCTGTCTTTGAGACTGTTATAGTCCAACCCGAATTTTGCCATTATGCCAGGCCGAAAATTCTCTATAACAATGTCAGCATCGCTTATAAGACGCTTAACCAACGCTTGTCCAGAAGGGCTTTTAAGGTCTACAGCGACACTTCGCTTGCCAGCATTGAAGTGGGCAAAGGTACGCGTAATACCATCAACTCCCCGCGTTATATCGCCGGCGCCAATGGTTTCTACTTTAATTACTTGAGCGCCACAATCTAATAGAAATCGTGAACAAATAGGCCCGGCAAATACAGCTGAAAAATCTACTACTTTATAGCCTTCGAGAGGCTTTTTTGTACTCATGAATATCGCCACCAACTACTAAAAACCTAGGTTACCCAGATTGAGTGCAACTAACCAGCACTTAGCCGTTCTAAATTTCATCTTCACCCGTCACTCAGCTCAATTAGGCCATGTAACAGGCGCTGCGTCCTGTTTTATGATCATAATATCTGAGTAGGTTTTCAAACCATCTGGCGGGAAGTGCCCAACTCTAACTTCTAACGGACCCTTGATGTCATAAAATAAAAACTCCCCCTGATGGGGAAATCTAACCACACCAATATAGTCTGAAAAAATATAGTAATTATTGTCAATATAGGGCTCAAAATTCCATTTGAATATATTGTTCTGGAATGATATCTCAACGCGCATATCCCCCACCGGGTCGATCGCCTCTCGCTGAGCTTCTATTCTGCTCGTCAATGTCTCAGACACATCCAGCATGCAGTTACAGTCAAAATCATACTCATACAACGGCTGCGTCGTTGGTGATAAAAATATTCCATCGAGAATTATACTAGGGATAGTGGAGCCCACGTGATCAAATTCTTTCATTTCCCGCAGGCCTCGTACAAACCAGAACGCACTCAGTAGGCGAGAGCTGGGGACAAAGTACTTGTCATCCCCCCCCTTCCACATAAAATCAGCCTGGACATCAAATTCTGCGTTTGGCGCCGCTATTGCGTTCGCGAAATCTTGTCTCGACGTCAGTAAATAGATCGCCACAATCGATATCAAAGCCAAGAGCATCAGCTTACGCTTTATGAGCGATACTTTATTGCGAAGGGCGTCTTCGGTGGCCTTGAAACAAAAACCCAAAGAAAAGCAGAACGTAAACCAAATCAATAAATAGTACCTACCCGGATACGAAATACCGGGGATACTCGCAATAGGCACTAAGGGCAGCAACTCTAAAGCAAGGACGCCGAATACGACGATCATCACCCTTTTATTTTTCAGAACAACAAGCGCTAAGGCCAATAAATAGAAAACCGTCAATACCAGCCAGTACTCTCCAAGCAACAACGCCGGAATACCGAAGATAAATCTCAATATCACCATCGAGTAGTCGGCATTCAAAAATTGTGAGGGGGCCGTGTAACCTCCAACCAATCCTTCAAGCATCAAGCTTCGCCAAAATGTATAGGCCACAGCAACTATCACGAACGCTATAAATGCTTTGGCACGATAGCGGTTTGGCCCCTCGCTAAGTAATGGTAGTAAAAATAGCAGCGGTACGAATATCTCCTTCGCAGTGATAGAAACAATATAGGCAGCCGTCGCGACAACTAAATATACCAGCCGGCCATCACGCAGATACCTAACGCAAAAGTACACCGCTAAGCACGCAAACAGCAGGCCTTCTACGTAGTGCCTAGTCATAAGGTTGTTCGCCGCCGCAGTAGTTGGCAGACCGAGCATAAAAATCAGCGCAGCGGCAATTGCGAAACGCGGCTCCAACCATAGCCGGAGCAACATAAAACAAGCAATGGCCACTAGGAATATAGCGATCAGCTGATGTGTATAGAATCCAAGCGGGGATAGCCCAAACAGGAATAAATCGATTTCAAATGAAGCGACGACCCAGGGCGTAAGATTAGCCGGTGACAGTTGGTGCCAAACTTCGGGGTTGAAAAAATTATCAAGAACATCGTGCCTAAGCGCATGGGCTAGTATTTGAGTATCGTCAGCACGCCAATTAGCAGATAGCACATCGCCGAAAATTATGAAGATTAGCAGCGCTAGCAATGCGCCCAGCCCAAGAGGAATCTTGATACCGCTTAGTGTTGGGTGCTCTTTGAAATAAATCACTTTTTTATTACTCTTTATCGCGCTAAGTGTCGCGCTAATTTGTTTTCGCAAACTATGGTCGCAGGTTAAAACCGCAAATTAGCGACCAAGCCCCAAACACCACTAAACAGTACGGTTGAAAGTCTGCCTAAGGGTTGGCGTTGCCAGCTAGGTTTAGCCGTGATTTACGCGAGCAGTATCTCGCGTAAGATAGTTAAGCGGATCAATAATTTTCAATCCAATTTCCCGACACTAAAATTAATAGACTCTTTGATAAAGCCTGCTCCGAACGAATTACTTGTGGACAATGCTAGGTTTTTCCGCGTAATACTGACAGAGATATCCAAAGACTCAAGGTGGTGCCACCAGCCTTTGGGGATAAAGAGTATTTCGCCAGCGTTGACCACAAAATCGCACACCGTCGCTTTTTCAAACAAAGGATGTTGATCGAAATCAGGTTGCGCAGCCAAGTTAGATCCGTCTCGCGAAGTTCAGTCTCAAGATTATTCTCCACCCAAAGTACATTGGATCGAGTACTTGCAGCCTCACCGCAGACTTGTCGCTGCGCGTACCAGAAAAGCGCTGCTTGAGGCCTGAAGCTTTGCTTGGTCAGCACGCCGGCCAGGCAGGATATAAGCCCCTGTTGTGGAAGTTCCAGTAGAGACTCCATAGACGATCGACTCACCTTTGTTTTGAGGGAAGCCTAGCGTGGGCTCGGCTAAGATTCCAGCCAATTGTTGATTTTTTACTATAATAGTGTAAATTTCGAATCCTTCCTATGCACTAACTTGTGGTCTACCGAGTATTGTCTATTTGCTCACTGCAGCCTATTAAAACTCTTGTATACTAACCACTCGATTGTACTCTATGGTTTAAACATGTCCCTCAATACCCAGCCCGTCTTCAATCTCAGCTTTTTGCTGAATTCATACAATCGATATTTCTACGTAGCTATCGGCATAGCGTGGCTTATTCTAGTTAATAGCTTGATGATTGCCGATGTGTGGGATGAAACCAATGCTCTGGTGATCTTGTCCGCCGAACCCGTCGCCAGCGCCAGCCTCTTTGAAGCTGCAAGAATGTTTTGGCTACAAGAGCTTCCACTAGACATCTATAGACCTCTTGGCAGTACTTTTTTCATCGTCTTCGCCAAGCTAACAAATGGCAGTTTCATCTTTCTGCGTTACGTGAATGCGGCATTTATTCTTGCCTCGGCAGTGCTGTTTTCCTCGGTTCTGAATCAGCAAGGACAGAGCAATGGGCAAAGTAACCATGAGAGCAAAGCAAAAGCCCTGACTTTTTATACGATATTCCTGTTTTCATCCTCCGCCGTAATTACAGCAGGGTGGTTCGCAAATGTTTTTGATGCTAGCTGTCTTTTCTTTATTGCCCTAGCAACCAAATTCTATAGCGCCAAAAACTACTTGGCCTGCGGAATTTCGATGGTGCTAGCTATTTATTGTAAAGAAACTTATGTTTTGTCTATACCTTTTTTCTTCCTCGCAATTTTTCAGACTAGGGACACCAACGTAAAAGCAATTGCGTTGGTTTCATTGTCTGTTATTACATTCTCAGCAATCTATTGGTTAGCCAGACAGTCAGTTTCCCCTTTGGGCTCTGAAGCAGATATTCATGGCTTTTCGGCTGCCAATTTTTTCGCACCAAACCTGAGCTTCCTATCTGGGTTCTGGTTCCAATTCAGCAAATTTACATCTAGCAGTCCAATAATTATAGTTGGCGTAATTGCTGTGATAATGAGTGTTGTGGGACTCAAGTCTACCGCAGGAAAAATAGCCTTGGTCTCTATCTACCTCATGTCGGCAGTGATTTATTGGGGAATGTTCAGTTTTCAAGGAAATGATATTGTAACCGCGCACAACTTCGTGGCCAGACTGTACCTTATCCCCTTTGTTTTAGGTTTGTACTTAATATGTAAAGAAGGCAATAAACCGGCCATAGTGATAATCGCTTTGCTGAGCACATGGGGAATGGGTGCAACCTATTCAGACCATAAGGCTTTTCAGAGCAGCTATTTAGAGCTCTACGAACTTAGCCGTGAAACCGATGAGCAAGTCGTTGTCCATTACCCAGAGAAGCCTCTGGTAGACAGCAACCGCAATCTACTTATTGGCGACTATCCGGACGCACCGATTAGCATCAATCCTCGAACTGGGGAAATTGAGCGAAAATAAAGCACAATAGTTACCCCATTATTAGATGTTCTTCCAAGCTGACAGCAAAGAATTGAAATGTTAGTGTTAGTGCTAATGAGACAATTTTTAGGGCAAATGAATGTTTCTTAATCTATTCAAACCTCAGCCTTTTTCCGCTTTTTTACTCTCAACTAGTCTGATCTTCAGCACTATAGCTGCGGAGGAGGAACTCCCCCTCCAAGACTCTGCCGAACAGCTTTCTTTCACTGTGTCCGCAGGCTCATGGGTTTCAGTATCTCTCACCCCCGACGATTCCTATTTAGTATTTGACCTACTTGGCGACCTTTATCGATTGCCTATCGCAGGAGGTCATGCTGAGCGCATTACCAGCGGCATGGGATTCGATAGTCAGCCTGTGGTGTCTCCAGACGGCTCCATGCTTGCCTTTATTAGTGATCGCAACGGTAAGGATAATTTGTGGATAGCAAATATCGACGGTAGCAGTCCACACCAACTCAGCGACGAAACCTACGCACGCTTTATCAGCCCAACGTGGAACACAAATAGCAGTGCTGTTTTGGTTACCCAGCGCAGCCAAGACATTGAATTAGTGCAATATCATATTGATGGTGGCAGCGGGGTAGCAATCGCGCAGTCCGATGATGATTCCTCTAACCCGCCTGGAGTAGGAGCGGCCTTTTCACCGGATGGAATGTCGCTTTATTTTGCGGAAGAACTCGGTTCCCCTTCAGCCCCGACCGATAACTTCCCTGTTACGCAGATAGTTAGGCTGAATTTAAGCAACGGTGCCAGATTACAAATCACTCAAGGCGAGGGTGGCGGAGTTCGCCCTCAGGTATCCCCAGATGGCCGACACTTGGTATATGGAACTCGATATCAAACACAAACAGGCCTTCGAATCAGAAATTTGGAGACCGGGGACGACCGATGGCTTGCCTATCCTGTGCAACGAGACGCTCAAGAGAACTTTCGCCCCTCCAGCAGAGGCATGCTGCCGGGTTATTCGTTTAGCTCAGACGGTAGCGAAGTTTTTCTTTCCGCCGACGGTCAGTTCCTGCGCATTAATGTTGAAAGCGGCGATAGAGTTACAATCCCATTCTCTGCCGACATAGCGTTAGATGTCGGGCCTGATCTGACCAAACCTTGGCGCGTGCCCCAAGGCGATCTCACCGCAACATTAGCACAAAGTCCAAATTTCTCTCCTAACAACGAAAACATAGTAGCCAGCGTACTGACTCGTCTCTACACCCTAAACAGGGACTCTTCAGATCTAAAAAGTCTTACAGCAGATGACATGTGGGCCTTTCAGCCGGTCTATTCTCCCGATGGTCGCTGGATTGCGTTTGTTAGCTGGACCGCAAATGAGGGCGGGCACATCTGGAAAATCAGGTCCAATGGCCGCGGCCAACCTCAGCAACTTACGCAAAGCGCCGCGTTTTATACCGACATTGTTTGGCAGCCCGACGGAGAACGTCTTTGGGCCTTAAAGGGCAACGAATGGATGCGGCACCAGACCTTTAGTGAGTTTACAGGTTTAGGTATTCCACTAGAGCTAATCTCAATTGCTGAAGACGGCGATGATGAAGCGCTAATAATGCCTGCTGGAGATGCAAGAAAACCTCATTTTGGACCTGAAGCTGACCGGCTTTACCTTGCCGAGGACGGCACCTTGTTTTCCGTCAATCTCAAAGGCGGTGACCGCCGCGAGCACATCCACATTAGTGGTCCTCGTGGCACCAGTTTCGCAGATGAGGCACCCGGCGCGGAGGATGTGCGTATTTCACCGGACGGCAAACATGTGTTAGCCAAAGTAATTCAGCAGATATGGGTTGTTAGCTTGCCAAATCTCGGCGCAACAGTGCCTCAATTAAGTGTCAGAAGTCCGAGTCTGCCAGCCAAACGACTAACGGACATCGGTGCCGACTTCATGGGTTGGTCGAATAATGGCAGTACTATTAACTGGACCATTGGCTCATCTATTCATGAACGTCCACTAGCAAGCGTCGAATTCAGAGAGGTAGAAGAACCAGAGGACGACGCCGACACTGAAGAACCTAAAGATACTCTTTTTACCCCTGCTGATGAACACAAAGATGTAGTCCTGACTCCTTTTAAAGTGGTTACACCAAGAAATACTCCAACCGGTAGCTTTGTGTTAAGCGGCGGCAATATCATCACAATGTCTGGGGACACCACGCAAGAGATGTCTAGAGTGTTGATCAATGCAGACGTTTTAATTACCGACAATCGAATCAGTGCTATCGGCTCCCAAGGAACACTCACAATCCCTGATGATGCTGAAGTGATTGACGTCACTGGCAAGTGGATAACCCCCGGCTTTATCGATACACATGCTCATTGGGAATTCAGAACACAGGACGTACTCGAACCCAGTAATTGGTCAGTGGCCATCAATCTAGCTTACGGTGTCACCAGTGGTCTGGATGTTCAAACCGCCTATCATGATTATTTTGCCTATCGTGACCTGCAAGAAACTGGAGCGACTATCGGCCAGCGCGCCTTTATGACCGGTCCCGGTGTTTTTGGACGCAATGATTTCCAAAGCTATGATGCGGTATATAGTTATTTGCGCCGTTACCGAGATCACTACAACACCAACAACATAAAATCTTATATGGTGGGTAACAGGCAACAACGCCAATGGGTGGTTAAGGCGTCACAAGAACTTAATCTTCTGCCAACCACTGAAGGCGGCGGCGACCAACGCCTTGATTTAACCCATGCCATCGATGGCATGCACGGCAATGAACACAGCCTACCTGATGTGCCTTTGTTTGATGATGTAGCCCAGCTGTATGCTCAAACCAAAACAGCTTACACGCCTACCATCATCGTTCAATACAACGCGACTTCGATGACAGAGTACTTTTTCACCCGTGAAGAAATACATGATAACGAGAAACTACGCTATTTTTACCCTAACAATCGATTAGACGAACTTACTCAACGCCGCCCAGGCTGGATTCGTGACGACGAATTTGTCATTGAAGAAGGCGCCGCGGCGGCCGCAAAAATACAGCGATCTGGTGGATTGCTAGGGGTTGGCGGGCATGGCGAGCTGCAAGGGCTGGGCTATCACTGGGAAATGTGGGCATATGCCATGGGAGGCATGACAACAGCTGAGATACTGCGCGCGGCGACAATAGATGGCGCACACATTCTCGGCGCACCAGAGGACTTAGGATCGATTGAAGTCGGCAAGCTCGCCGACATGGTGATACTCAATGCCAATCCATTAGACGACATTCGAAACACCGAGGATATTGACCAAGTGATTCAGAACGGCCGCCTATTTGATGCCAATACCTTAAATCAAATCTGGCCAGAACAAACCGAGTTTGCAAAAGGCTGGTGGCACGAAGCCGAAGCGCAACCTTAGACAACTCGAGCGGGAGTCTTGGCGACTCCCGCTTCTAATTCTTTCCTTCTAAACTCTCTCTTCTAAACTCTCTCTTCTAAACTCTCTCTTCTAAACTCTCTCTTCTAAACCCCATCATCTAGGTTCTCTCTGAGAAATTCTTATTGATACTTCTTAAACCAAGCCAGTATATTTTCGACCTTGCCGATTAAGCGCGAGGGCCGTCCCGCGATCCCATGAGGCGAGCCAGGTATGCGCACCATCACAACATCAACCTTCTGAATCTTCAATGCCTGATACATCTGTTCGGTCTCCGAGATCGGCGTGCGTCGATCCTCGGTACCCACCAGAAGCAAAGTCGGTGTGCTCATATTACCAACCAGCGACAAAGGTGAACGCTTCCAATAATCATCAATGTTTTCCCAAGGCAGACTAGGAAACTGATTGTCTATTTGGCCGATACCACTGTCTGCAGTCAGTACTTTTGAAACCCAATTCACAACGGGCTTAGCCACCGCAGCGGCTCTAAATCTATCAGTAAGACCAATCGCATAGGCTGCCGCAATCCCGCCGGCCGAACCCCCTGTAATATACAACTGGTCCCCATCAATAATGCCTTGCTCAATCAACTCGTCAATCCCAGACATATGATCTGAAAAATCATATTCGGATGAGTACTTGTTCTGCAGCAGCAGTGCAAAACGCTCCCCATAACTGGTACTGCCACGGTGATTGTTGAAGAACACTATGTAGCCTTCGGTGGCCATACGCTGCATCTCTGCAGAAAAATGAGGACCGTAGGCAGAATGAGGACCACCGTGGATTTCTAAAATAAGAGGATATTGTTTGCTTGAATCATAATCAGGCGGTGTCATATACCAACCTTGAATTTCTTCGTCATCTATAGACGAGTTATAAATGATCTCGTGAATCCCTCCCAAAACCTTATGCCCAAGAAGATCTTCATTTAGTTGAGTTAGGCGCACCTCCACCCCATCAACCAGCACAAAGAGGTCTGATGGTCGATTAAAAGCACCTTTGGTATAAGCTATAGTGCCAGCTGCCACATTATAGCCGCCGCTAGCATAAGGCCGCCCCAATGACTCCCCTCCAAGTCCTCCAGCCACCTCTTGGTGTCGCCCCTCCAAATTCACATGTCCCACCTGCGTGATCCCACGCACCGTCATTTGATAAAAGAGACCGTTGTTACCGTCCCATTGGGCATTGCTTAAGGAGTTATCAATATTGGCTGAAAGATTGCGGTCGTTGGACCCATCAAAGTTCATAAGGTGAAGATAGCGATTGCGATAAGCCAACTTCTTGTTATCACTCTTTACGTAGGCAATCAGCCTACCATCGGCGGAAACTGAAGGAGTGCCTTCAAAGCCGGGCGTGTCGGTTATCTGCCTGATGTTTCCATACAAGCTAACACCATAAATATCTGCTTCGCGAGTCTCAAATTCCCAGTTGTCACCCCTGTTGGCAGAAAAAAGTATCTCTTCGCTGTTTGGAGCCCAACTCAAAGAACCCCCATGGTTATAGCTTCCACTGGTCAGTTGACGAGCTGAGCCCCCTTGCGCCGGCACAATAAATACGTGGGTATAAGCTGGCTCCAAGATGCCTCGCCCATCTGCCTGATAGCGCGCTCTGGTGACATATTCAAATGCCGGCGACCACTCGGCCCCCTCCGGTTTTCCAGGCATGTTTATCGGATAGGGTTTTTCATCCACCTCGACACTCATGGTGAAGGCGATGGTTTCACCATCAGGTGACCAGCTAAGATTCGACGCGGACAGCTGAATATTGGTTAGCAGCGCGGTTTGTCCAGTATCCATCCAACGAACATACAGCTGCTGTCCACGCCCTACATTGGAAAGGTAGGCAAGTCGGTTCCCATCGGGCGACCAGCGCGGTGAGGAAAAATTATCGGGGCTAGAAAATAATGGCCGATGCTCAGAACCATTAACATTAGAAACCCATATGTTAGAGCGAGTGCTGTCTGTCATTATGTCGTTGGAGCGTCTAACGTAGGCTACCTGCTCTCCGTCTGGCGACACTTGCGGGTCGGTAGCATATTCGAGTTCAAACACATCTGCCGATTGAAAGTAATTACTTTCAGCCCCCAAACTAAGACTGCTAAGCAATAATCCACAGCCTAGTATTAATGTTAAGTTGAAAGCTGACCTGCCTTTTAAAAATGGGTTCATGGTATTGCCCTTGTCTTGCCCAGTTGACTTGCGCAAATTAGTCCGTTGAAGCAGTGATAGCTTTCACAATAGCCTGGGCCGTGTATTCAGCTCGAAATTCAATCATTTTCTTACCCAACACAATTGCGTCTTCCAAAGGAGTTATGGCAACACCATTGATTGACGCTAAACCGGCATCCACTCTTTGTGAGAATCTAACCTGCTCGGGGTCGGTCACCATCATCATTGCTGTCACCCAAATATCATCGTGGTAGCCATCGTTGCCAGATTCGACAACACCAAGTTCGCGCTCGGTGAACTGCTCTGTTTCAACCCAACCTGGGTCATAGAATTCTCTAACAAAGTGAATCCGGGTTTTGCCCCTCCCCCAGCTCGCTCCGAGACTCGAAGCCACGTTGGCCATGCCTGTCTGATTGCCACCGCTATCACCAATCATGACAATATCAGTGAAGCCGGACTGTTTTAGGCTGCTAGCGATATCGCTCAGCAAAGCCTCGTAGGTGCTAGCACTAAGGCTGATAGTTCCTGGATATCTCATGGCACCGGTGGGCGGATTAATATTGCCTTCTGGCACAAACTTTACCAACGGAGCGCACAGTGCATTGCCTAGTTTCTCGGCAAGAGCCGGGCACACTCGCTCTAGTATTAGGTTGTGCTTACCCGTCGCTAGGTAAGGGCCGTTTTCCTCAACACCGCCTGTTGCAATGATAACGGTCGTTGTCCCGCTCGCGATCAAGTCTCGAATCTCTAATGACGTCAGTTCTTCGAGCCAATAGGAACTGCCCGCGGCTATAGGGCGCGGCGCGGCCAACTGCGCTTGCACTTTCGCTTCTCTGTGCGCTGTTGTCGATGAATTGTTTTGGGCTACACAAACGGCGGAGAAAACCACCAAAACTAGGCTAATTGTTATCTTGGATTTCAATGAATGGATTGTCATTTTTGACGTCGACCCCCTGCATAAATTTGCGAAATTTAGGTTCTAGCTCGATAGTACCGGAAAAACTTAACTGACGAACCTTTCGATAGCACGCTCTAACATGAAAAAATTGAAATAAATGATGATTTCTGTTCTTGTCGATAATTGAAGTATTGACAGCTCTAATCAGTTAAAGCCTAATCTGATCTAGTATTTTTGGATGCCATAAGAAGCACTGTTTTAGCGCACTACTTAGCCAAAACCCTTATCAATTACTGAAATTCTTACTGAGTGCCTGACTTGTCAATTTCATTCCGCCAACTTGCAATACTGGCCGTTGGTTTACTGCTTGTTTTAGCCGCGGCATTAATACTTTTTAACAGCAGCCCCCCTAGCAGCGGCCCGATTGCCACTGCCGCTAGTGAGTCTGAATTAGTTGCTCGAGGCAGGTATTTAGCGACAGCCGGCAATTGTGCCAGCTGCCATACCACCGAGGGCGGCGAGTTCATGGCTGGCGGACTCCCTTTCGACACCCCTTTTGGCACACTCTACTCCACAAATATCTCACCGGATTCTAAAACTGGCATTGGCGAATGGTCGCAACGAGATTTTTTGAATTCCATGCGTCATGGAGTGCGCCCGACAGGTGAACATTTATACCCAGCATTCCCTTATACCGCTTTTACCAAGATAGAGGATGAAGATGTCTTAGCTATTTATGTCTATCTTCAAAGTATTCCGCCGGTTGCTCAAACCCCTTTTGAAAACTCACTTTCTTTCCCTTTTAATATTCGTCCGTTGATGGCCTTTTGGAAGGCTATGTATTTCGACGCCGGTGAATTTGAAGTCATTGCGTCACAAACCGACGAGTGGAATCGAGGCGCATATTTGGTAGATGCACTCGCTCATTGCAGCGCATGTCACTCCCCGCGCAATCTATTGGGGGCAGAGAAAACGCAGTTAGCCATGAGCGGCGGCGAATACATCGATCAGGTCAATAGCGAAGCAAGACGTCCTTGGTCTGCTCCGAACATCACAGCAACTCAGCGCGGCCTCGCTCTTTGGTCACATAAAGATGTGAAGGACTACCTAAAAACTGCGCGTAACGATTTCTTGGAATCCTATGGACCAATGAATGAAGTCATCATTAACAGCACCTCTCACCTAACCCAGGGCGATGTTAGTGCTATGGCGACTTATCTTAAGGATTTACCAGCAATCGATGAAGCCGCGGACAGAGCGCCAACCGCCCTGCTAATGGGCCGCGGACGCACAGTTTATAACTTGCACTGTGGCACCTGTCATCTTCCCACTGGTGAGGGCGACCCTAAAATGGCCCCAAAACTAAATGCAGGCAGCTTAGTTGTTCAGTCAGAAAATCCCGCCTCTATGATAAATGCCATCCTTTTCAGTCCCACGACACCGGGACCACCTCTACTCCCTAAATGGAGACACCCGATGGAAGAGTTTCGATACTTGCTAGATGATAATGAAGTGGCAGCAGTTGCCACTTTCGTTCGCAATTCCTGGCGTAATTCTGCTGGCATAGTGACTCCTGAACAAGTTTCTCGCCAGCGCTAAACTTATTTACGTGGCACCTTACAGAAACTGGGCTTGACCGCTCGAATCAGAAGAGTAAGTTAGATTAATCTAAAGTTGAGACTAGATATTTTGTGCGCCCATTCTATAGTCAAAAAGAATACAAAGGTCACTATGAAATTTACGGGTTTTTCCGTCCTTTTCGGGGTTTTACTCCTTGCCGGCTGTGAACAAGCTCCAACCGAGCCGCTGGATAATGCCTCATTGCCAAGAACTCGGCTTTTAACCGGCGAACAGTATGCCAACACGATTGCTCAGGTATTTGGTGAGGACATAAGCGAAAGCATATTGCCACCTATGCCCCCAATGGCGCGAACTGACGGTTTATTAGCTTCAGGCGCTGCATTTGCCGGCGTAACCTCAGATCAAATTTCCCAAATTCAACTCTCTGCCGCATCTGTAGCGGAGCAAGTTGTCGATGAAGATCATCGGGACTTTTTAATTCCATGCCGACCGGAATCAATATCCGCGGGTGACAGCGCCTGTGCACGGCAGTTTCTAGGCGAGACCGCCCGCCTGCTTTATCGACGCCCTCTAGACGAGGCCCGACTAACGGAACTTGTTGATATAGCCAGCTATGCAACCGAACAAACTGAAGATTTTTATGATGGCTTAGCACTCGCGATTGAAGCTATTCTTCTCAGCCCGGAAGTCATTTTTATCGTTGATCAAACCGAGCCCGACCCAAATCGGCCCGGCGAACAGCGCCTAGACGATTATTCATTAGCCGCACGGCTAAGCTTTTTCTTATGGAACGCGCCACCTGATGCTAATTTATTGCTAGCGGCGGAAAACGGCGAGCTAAGTAACCCCGAAGGACTGGCCAGGACGGTCGATCGCCTTATCGCTAGCTCGCGACTGGAAGCCGGCATGCGGGCTTTTTTCGACGACATGCTGGGCTTCGATGATTTTAACAGTCTCGCTAAGGATCCAATGGTCTATCCAATGGTTACCGGCGCTACGCTGGCTGACGCCAGGGAACAGACCTTAAGAACTATAATCGATCATGTATTGACTGAAGAAGCTGATTATCGGGATCTTTTCACTACTCGCAAAACTTTCATGTCCATGTCATTGGCTCCGGTCTATGGCACACCCTCTAGAGATGGCTGGGTGCCTTATGAATTTGACGAAAGCAGCCCGCGCATAGGTCTGCTTACTCACGTAAGCTTTTTAGCGGCTAATTCTCATGCAGTCCGCAGCTCACCAACGCTGAGGGGCAAGGCAATGAGAGAGCTGTTCCTATGCCAACACGTGCCTGAGCCCCCGCCTGATGTAGATTTTTCTGGACTGGCAGAAGACGAGAACGCGCTAACTGCTCGAGCCAGACTCACAGTGCATAACGAAAATCCTTCCTGCGCCGGGTGTCATCTCATTACAGATCCAATGGGCTTATCGCTGGAAAACTTCGACGGAGCTGGACTCTTCCGAGAGACCGAAGACGGAGCTGAGCTGGACATTACTGGTGAACTCGATGGCATATTTTATGATGACATTAGCGGTCTAGCATCCGCCATGAGAGATCATCCCAAACTATCCTATTGCCTGGTTAACCGCTTGTACGCTTACGGCACAGGTGGGCCTGTAACGTTGAAAGATGACCGAGACACATTGAGCTGGCTCGAGACCCAATTTATTGACGGCGGCCACAAATTACCAGCGGTGCTTCGAGATCTAGCTTTAAGCCAAGCTTTTTCGAGCATCCGTTCGATCGAACTACACAGTGTAGATATCGAAGGCGACTCCTCAATGCCAACGAATTTGAATGATGACAACCCCCAGCTAACGCTGGCGAGTGCGGAGAACAACTGATGAGCAAAATGAATCGACGTCGATTTTTAAAAGGAACTCTCAATGGCGGACTAGTCACCGTTGGGCTTCCTCTGCTTAATGTATTCTTAAATGACAACGGCACTGCCATGGCCGATGGCCTAGCTATCCCTCAGCGGTTCGGCACTTGGTCTTGGGGGCTCGGCATGAGTAAAGATGTGTTCGTGCCTAAAAATACTGGCGCAAATTTCGATTTGCCGCCGGAGATCGCCCCACTGGCAGCCGTGCAGAAACACATTAACCTCTACACCAATTACAATGTCTTTAAAGACGACGCACCAAACCTCTGCCATCACTCCGGCTGGGTAGTACTTCGATCAGGCATCGCACCAATGACCCGCGCGAACCGCCCGGGGGAGACCATCGATGTTTCAATAGCGCGTAAAATTGGCAATGCAACTCGTTTCCGCAGCCTTAGCGCAACCGCCACCGGCGACGTACGTGATAGTTTCAGCTACGAGGGCGGCAACTCAGTAAATGCCCCCGAGTGGTCTCCGCTGCGCTTTTACGAGCGCTTATTTGGCGATGATTTCCAAGATCCTAACGCCCAAACTTTCAACCCTGACCCTCGGGTTATGGTAAGAAAAAGCGCGTTGTCGGCGGTTCAGGAAGACACCAAAAAATTACAGCAATCACTGGGCATGGAAGATCGCGCCAGATTAGATCAGTACTTTTCCGGATTGCGGGATTTAGAGCGCCGCTTTGATCTCCAGCTCACCAAACCTGATCCTCGCGAGGCGTGTATTATCAGTGGCGCTCCAAATGATCTGCCTTCTGGCCTTGATGCTGGTTTGGTTCAAAAACGTCACCGAATGATGACAGACCTTATGCTAATGGCCTTGGCCTGTGACCAAACTCGGGTCTTTAATATGTTTTATGCCTCTGCGTTTTCCGCAACCACTAAACCAGGCTATGACAAACCTCATCACACCGCTACGCATGAGGAAGCTGTTGATCCAGCCTTAAAATGCCAGCCCAACACCTCTTGGTATACACGTCAGGCAATGGAAGAATGGGCTTACTACGTGCAAGCTTTAGCTGACTTCAAAGAAGGCGATGGCTCACTACTTGATAACTCATTGATCTATGCGACCACCGATCAGTCTTTCGCAAAAATTCACGGTATCGATGGCATCCCAATGTTCACTGCAGGTACCGCCGGCGGCAGAATTAAGACCGGGTTGCATCTCGATGGCGGCGACACTCCCGCTTGTCGATTAGGCTTTACTGCCCAACGTCTAATGGGACTTGATATCAACTCTTGGGGCGAAAAGAGTAACAATACTTCGGATGAAATAAGTGAAATATTGGTCTAACACCGCGCGTAAAACCAAACCTCAGCTGTTCGGGCTAACCCTGTTGTTAACAGCTGCCGTTGGCTCGCTCAGCTTTGCTGAAGATAATTCAATTACTCTGAAGGAAAACTTTAGAGACATCCCAACTCCACCCGAATTTCATGTTGAGGCCACCCTGCTCGACGGACCCGTCTTCGCGAATAAAAATGGTAAGACTCTTTATAAGTGGTCACAGCATAAACTTCGAAATGGCTACAGCGGCGAAGCAGCGGGAACGCCCCAGTGCTACGACAATGTGCTAACCGTAACTGCCGGCCTCATGAGTCCTTACCCTGCTGGAATAAAACTACCCGAACTTGATAGCCGGGTGAGCTGTACCGATTTGTGGCCGCCGGTTTTAGCGGGGGATAACGCAGATCCCGTCGGAGATTGGACTATCGTTGAACGCCTTGATGGCAACAAACAGTGGGCCTTTGATGAACATCCACTCTATACCTCTGTGAGGGACAGATCCCCGGGCGATGTTTTGGGAGGAACCACTCGAAGATTCGGTGGCGATTCACCTGCTAAGCGAACTCCTATTGGCCCGCCGACACTCCTTCCGCCGGGATTTGCTGTGAGATCAACGTTCATAGGGCGTTTGCTAGCCACAGATAAAAATAATTCGGTTTATTCCTTCGACCAAGACACAGCGACCTCAACGGCCTGCACTCAAGAATGTCTTAACAAATGGCAACCAGTGCTTGCTCCGAGTTTGGCCAGAGCTCAGGGCGAGTGGTCTATCTTAGAGAGATCTCCGGGGGTGAAGCAATGGGTCTTTCGTGACAAGCCTCTTTACACTTACGCACTAGATCAGCGCTCTTGGGGTCTGCGAGGCACTGACGTTTCTGGCTGGAAAAATGTCTTCACCCAAGTGGCACCTCCTTTACCCGATAGCTTTACAACTCAGGCGACTATTCAGGGCAATGTGCTTGCCGATGCAAATGGCAAAACTATTTATATTTATAACTGTGGTGAGGACTCAATCGATCAGTTGTCCTGCAACCACCCCGAGACTACTCAGGTTTACAGGCTTGCCATGTGCGGCGCTGGTGATCCGGAAAAGTGCCTCACGCACTGGCCCTACGTTCAAGCCCAAGCAAATGAGAAAGCCCCTAGCGAAAGTCTTTGGGCAATAGTATTCATTGATCCTAAAACCGGCCGGTTTGCATCACCGGGTCAAGCTGATGCTCTCCGGGTTTGGGCATACCGTGACCGCCCAGTTTATTTGTATGGCGACGATAAACTCTCTGGCGACGTCCACGGCGGTGGCATCGGCGAATGGCGGGGACAACGAAATGGGCTTAGGGCTATCTGGCTAAGAGATGACTACATGAGTGGAATATTGTAATGGGTAATTTTAAACGATTGCTTACGTTTGTGGCGGTAGCGGCCGCTACCTCGATGACTAGCAGCAACCTAAAAGCCGACAGCTCACTGCAAGATGGCACTATCGGCTATGTGATCACAGATCTTTTCTGGTCTGTCTATCAAACTGAAGGTGCGAAGCAAGAATGCCCTCGTGGCTTCAATGACGGCCCTCGTGAACAGTTTGCCAAACTGTACCCAAATTATGAAGACATGACGGTTGAGGAAACCCAGCTTCGGCAAGAAATACAAACCTGGCACCCGACTACCGAGCCGGACGACTTTGAGTTTTTGGCCGTAGAAGGCGACATTTCTTGGGGCTTAAATCTGGACGGCAAAACAGCCCCAAATGATTTTACTCACCCTGATGGCACCCCAGGAGTGGACAACGAAGTGTATCGCTCAGTTGGTTGCATTATTGGTTTTAGGGGACCCGATGGCGTTGAGTATATTTTCCAGAATAAGGCTATTGTCGACGAGCGCTATAACCGCATGATGATTGAACTTAGCGATGTCGACAGCCTGGAAAACGATGACAGCGTAACTATCACCATGTCACGCGGGATGGACCGCTTGCTGACTGATGCAACTGGCGCGCAAGTAATGGCGGGCGGCACCCAAAGAGTTGATACGCGCTGGGGCAAAAGTTTGATCAGGCAGATGCAGGGCAGCATTAAAGATTCTGTTCTGACAACAGAACCAATCGATGACTTGATCATCCCTTGGATGAACCTAGGAGTCCCATCTATTCACCTTATTCGTGACATGCGCTTACAACTCACGTTAACGCAGGACAGCGCGAGCGGTGTGCTAGCGGGCTATGCAGACGTGGAGACTTGGTATAAGCAACTAATTCGCAACGACTCAACCCACCACTTGAGTAATGGCCAAATCTCAGGCATTTCGCTTTATAAGGCGCTGAGGAAATTTGCCGATGCATACCCGAACCCAGAATCTGGAGAGAATACCGCTATTTCAACATCATTAGATGTGAAATTGACTCAAGTGTTTATTACCCATTAGACAGGGAAGACAATTTCCCCGTCTAATCACTACTTTGTTCGACTTTCTAACTGGGAGCAAGCCCCACTGATCGACGCTGGGAACTTACCGATAAACGCTAAGGTCTTTCAAACCGGTGTTCATCGGCGTCCTACACAGCACCCTGCCCTTCTTTAAGCGTCGAAGCATCCTGTGGTTTAGATTCGCTGCTATCAATGTACTCTTTAGCCGCCTGCAGCCCTTCCAGCCGGGTGTCGAAATAAACACCTGTCGGTAAGCAGCAGTCAGCCTCTAATCCCGCAAGCGTGTCTTTTACATCCTGATTCATACCCGATATAAAAACCCGCTTGCCTGATTCTTCAGCATCACAGCCTATCGTCTCCACTGCACGCGCTGCTGATACGTCAATAAACGGTACGCGGCTAAAATCCAGTACCAAGGCCTGCCCGAAGCCCTTCGATTTCTCTCGTACTTGATGGCCTAAGTCTGCGGCAGCGCCAAAACTAAGTGGCCCCCCAAAATCAAACAGTGAAATACGTTTATTGGCCGACTTAAATAGCTTGTCTTCTTCTTCACTTAAATCGATCGACAAACCCTCGGTGGTAACACCGCCAAGTTTCTCGAGTTGCATGTCAGAAATTTGCTTAACGAAGGCTAACGACGCCATAACCACTCCAGCAACAACTGCGGTGATCAAATCTACAAACACTGTAAGCCCAAGCACTAATACCATCAGCGCAAGATCCCAGCGTGGGCCTTTGTGGGCACGCTTCAAATAACCAACATCGATGATATCGTAACCGACTTTAACCAAAATACCTGCCAATACTGCATGGGGTATCTTAGCCGCTAGTGGGGCCAGAGACACGACAATGGTCAGCAGTAACAAACTATGAGTGATACCTGAAATTTTGGTCGCTCCACCGGTGCGAATATTTACAACGGTACGCATAGTTGCCCCGGCACCTGGAATTCCTCCAAAGAATCCCGCTACCATATTGCCGATGCCTTGCCCGATCAGTTCTTGATTAGAGTCATGTCTCGTGCGAGTCATGTTGTCAGCAACTAGAGAAGTCAGAAGACTATCAATAGATCCAAGCAACGCCAGGATCACTGCCGCCTCCAAAACAATGTAAAGAGTGTCTTGACTGAAGCTAGGTACGATGAAGGAAGGCAGCCCTGTCGGAATATCACCTAGCACCGGCGCCCCAGTCACGAAAAGAGAAAGAACTGTGCCAATAAGCAAAGCTGCTAAGGGGGCTGGCACAAACCTATCCAATTGTTTTGGCCACTTAAAAACAATTATCAACGTCAGAAGCCCAAGACCAACAGCCGCCCAAATTGGATCCAATACTGCGGCCGGAATTGCCGTTAACGCGGGAATAGTCCCACTTTGTTCTGGTTCATGACCAAACAGGCGGCTAGTCTGCAAAGCTATAATGATGCAGCCGATACCGCTCATAAACCCAGAAACCACCGGATAGGGTACTAACCTTATGTACTGACCAAATTTTAATACGCCAAAGACTATTTGCACCACACCCGCTAGGACAACGGTCGCAAACACTAAGCTTGCATCTCCGTTCAACGAGCCATAAACACCGGCAAAAACGACAATCATAGGACCGGTAGGCCCCGATATCTGTGAATTAGTGCCGCCGAACAAAGAAGCAAAAAAACCAACAATAATTGCTCCGTATAGGCCGGCAATTGGGCCTGCGCCTGATGCCTCTCCAAAAGCCAATGCTAATGGCAGCGCCACAATACCCGCTGTTAGACCGCCAAAAAGATCACCGCGTAAATTATCTTTACTAAATCCAAACACTGCCTACTCCATTTCAGGTTTTACGAACTAAATTTTTTAATTTTCGAATTATTCGTCTTTTATTTCAACTGATACCCATATAGTCGAGAATACCATTGAATACCACAAAATAAAGCCCTAGTGCAGTCAGTAGTTTTGGCAGCCTGCAGCAGTCGAAGTCCTGAACAATGAATCTGAGCCAATAACCACGGCAGATAATATCGCCAGCAAATCCTTCCCTAAAGCTCTCAACCCGGCAATTCGTGCCCGCTGTTTTCGATAAATTATTTATGAGGACTAGTCCCCCTGGCCTTTATCTTTCGTTAAAGTCATTGATGGCATTACTTCAATTTCATTTTATGGCTAGGCTTTAGCAACAAGCCAATCAGACAATCAGACAATCAGACAATATTGAAGCCTGTAAAAACTTACCAAAACAGGCAGCGCTCTACCCTTAACTTCCATTAATAAAGTGAATCAGACTGTTTTGAGGCATAACCACACAGCCCTGCCCCCTAAAGCACCTCCCTGCCAAATCAGTTCTTTGCTGAGTTCTCTGCCAAAGCGATAATCTAGTGCTAAGGAAAAGGGCTTTTTGCCCTCGAAGAACCCGTGTCCTTCAACATACTAAGAATCATGGTTTTTTCGGCAATTTAAATGCTCTGCGCATTTAAGTGTCGCACCCAAGAAGAGCTGACCCTCCTTCTAGTGTGCCTGCGGATCGAAATTACTGACGTGGAAGCAAATGTCTACACTGCTGAGCAATTCGACCTAAGCAGCTTGGATGCTATTTGGACAGAAACCATTAGGGCAGACCTCAGGCTTAGAGAAGCGAAATTTGACGACATGCGCACTAACATAATTAGCATTTGACAGTGTTGTCCTTTCAACAGAAGAGCAAATGCGCAGCTCGAACGTCTCCGTTGAGTATTACTTTCCCGATAGCAATCGACGCCTTGTAAACTATCACCCGACTAAGAATACTAGCGACCATTGCAGCAATTCTCTAACAGCGACTTTGCCACCGAAGGGTCTATCCTTAGTCCAGATTTCTATTCGCATTCACTTCGAATCTATGGCGGCACCGCCGAATGCAGACTTATTGCAGGGTACTATTCAGCAAGGTTCTCGACCGAACACAGGGATAGTTTGCTGGTTCTTGATAAGATCTAAATAGAGGCAATTCAATCAAGCCAATTGAGAAACTGTAGATAGATAAGAATGGCGTCTAGGCAAGCTTTTAGCAGCAAAGCAAACCCTCAACCTTCGTTCTGAAAAGCCCGAACTAAAACCCACTGCAGCAGAGGCAAGGGCGAGGTGCTGCGCTAAAAAAAATGAGGATAGTTAACGGGGGTCTCTGCCTTCTATTGCAGGGTAGAAAACTTCTGGACCCTCCCTTAGTTCTGGCCCTAGCCAAACAGCCTCACCGCTGCCTTGTTTGCCACTGTGGATCTGTGTAATAAGGTGCATCAAAAGGCTCTAACATTTGCCTGCCTTTGATAAGGTCCGCAGCCCTTTCTGCCAGCATCATAGTTGGCGCGTTAAGATTGCCATTTGGAATGCTGGGAAAAACAGAGGCATCTACTACTCTCAAATTGGCGATACCCCTTACCCTTAACTCAGCGTCAACAACAGCCAAATCGCCGTTTCCCATCCTGCAGGTTCCGCAAGGGTGGTATGCGCTATCAACGGCGCTCGCAACGAAATCATCAATCTGCTCATCGCTTATCACATCGTCACGGGGAGATATAACCTCTTCACGGTAGGCATCCATAGCCGGCTGGTTCATTATTTCCCTGGTCAAGCGCAGAGCATCTCTAAAGCCTTGCTTGTCGGTCTCTGTTTGTAGGTAGTTAAACTGTATCTTTGGTGCATTTAATATGTCGCCGCTGGAGGCGCGAACGAAACCGCGACTGGTCGGCCTGTTATGCCCCACATGCACTTGGAATCCATGGCCCTTAAAAGCAGAACGGCCGTCGTAGGATATAGCACCAGGCAGAAAGTGATACTGAATATCCGGCCACTGAACGCCAGCCTGCGAGCGAATAAACCCACAGGACTCAAAATGATTAGTGCTGCCGAGGCCATCGCGGCTCAGCAGCCAACGAACGCCTATTTTGACTTTGCTTAGCAAATCCAACTGGCCGTTGAGGGTAATGGGTTGTTTACATCGATATTGAAAATTAAATTCTAAATGATCCTGCAGATTTTCCCCAACGCCCGGAAGTTCATGCAAAGTCTCTATGCCAGCTGCGGCCAGTGTTGTCGTCGCACCGATACCTGAAACCTGTAGCAGGTGGGGTGAACCTATTGCACCAGCAGCCACAATAACCTCTCGGCGGGCAAAGTAACTTCTAGTCTGACTGCCAACCTGACACTCAACCCCTTTTGCCTTCTTATTCTCCAAAACAACACGCTGCACCAATGCATTCTTAACTATTTGCAGATTGCCTCGATGGCGAACCGGACGTAGATAAGAGTAGCCAGTGGAGGCCCGAATGCCATCGGCTACATTCATATACTTGGGACCAAAACCTTCCTGCTGGTAGCCATTGTAATCGGCTGTCTCGGCGTAACCGGCCTCGACGCCCGCTTCAACAAATGCTTGGTAAAGAGGATTCTTCATGCCATTTCCGGCACTGATGTCAACAGGACCACCACGGCCAGCATATTCGCTATCAACGACTCTGTGGTTTTCAAGCTTCTTAAAATACGGCAAACAATTTGCGTAGTTCCAACCGTCCGCCCCGCTTTCCTGCCAAGAATCTATATCCCGTGGATGACCACGAACATAAACCATACCATTGATGGCAGAAGACCCACCTATTACCTTCCCGCGAGGGCAGTTCATGCGCCTGTTATTTAAATACGGCTCAGGCTCTGACTCGAAACCCCAATTATATGTGGCCGAGTTCATGGGGATAGAAAGCGCCGTTGGCATCCGTACAAAAATACTTGCATCACTTCCACCGTACTCTAGCAGTAACACACACATGTCCTTATCCTCGGACAAGCGGTTCGCGAGGATTGCCCCGGCTGATCCTGCGCCAATAATCACGTAGTCGTATTCGTTGGAGGAATTCATTTCACTCATAACGCTCTCATGTAGTGGTACTTGTTATGGTCTTTTTTTAAGTTTTAAGTCAGAGCAAGAAGTTGATGCCTTTTTCTAAAAAGCAAAAAGTAAATGACGGCATACAGACCGATCACCACCAGTCCAACCCATTCAATTTTGATCGGAGTGAACTGATAGAGTAGAACTAAGCCGTAAATAAGCACCCAGTTTGACAGCACATAAGTTGCAAGCCCAAGCCGCTCTGTTCCTATCCCGAGGTTATCGGTGTAGAGACGTATTAATGAATCCAAAGAGTTAGCGACAAACAAAATGCCAATAGCAACCATCGCTAAAGTCAGAAGAGGAGAAACCGTAAGCTCATTAATAAAATAATAGTAAAGGGTGGTGAACCACAGAGCCAGAGCGGCAGATGGAATAGTGAGCAAGGCCGCAAACAACTGCCAGGTCTTCATGGGCGCGACAAATCTAGCGACAAACTGGCCGATCATTATACTCCAAGAAAACCACCAGAATAGATACCAACCATGGTAATCGCTAATCGGGATGATAAAGCGCTGGATATTGCTAAAATACTCGCCAATGCCGGTAGAGGTTTTTAAAAACTCAGATAAAGAAACACCGGAGTCTACAGCAAGCGTCAGACCCAAAAGAAGAAATAGTAAGGCTGACGAAACGCTCAATAGCTTTACATAACGAATATGGGAACTGGAATAAACGGCAAACAAGACTATGCCTGCGACCAGGCCGAATTTTTGAAGATCATTGATACCCTCGATGTAATTGGGCACCGAATCGAGAAACAGAAAACCCGTAAAAGCACAGGTTGCAATAATAACGAGGTTGTTAACCAGCTTTACCGCTCTAATTTCAAAAAGCCGTACTTTAGGCTCCACGACACAAAAATAAAACGTTGTTAAAAAGTAGAAAACCCAAACCAAAAACCCCCAAAAGCCAAACTCAATGGCAAGCGGATTAGCGAAACTATATTGTTCTTCGGCAGCGTAAACCGGAAATTCAACCAAAGGGAACATAACCAGCCCAACGTCCAAACCAGACGTGAACAAGATCGCACAAAAAGTGAGTAATGATGTTGGATTGCTACCTTTGCATTCTACGCTACCCCATTTAAGGAAAATGATTAGCGAGGTCAGTAAGGTAATTGTCGTGGCAACACTAAGTATCGAGTACATGCTCTACAATGATTGAGGAAAAGGAAGCTCGAATGGTGGCATGCACTTTTTGCTGTACGCGCGGGTAATTTGGGAGCCAGAAAAACTAGAATATCTGCCTCATCACTAATTGTCCAGATTCCAACAAACAAGCATTGACTTCGCACTTCCTCAGACGCTATCAGCTAATCTAAAGCGTCTATTCACTTTTTACCTGAAAAGCGATGGGATGGGATGGGATGGGCCAGATTTAGAAGTAGCAGTGCTGGAAAGGTACAACCCGAGCTATGCTTGGGCTAAATCAATTCCCTTTACATCATTAGAGACATTTTGAGCGGGCGCTAACTTCTCAAGCACTGAATCATCAGCGCTATTGCCAGTACCATCGCTATCTGGAAACAAGGTTGCGAAACTGCTTGCCAATAAGACAGTGATGGCAAGAAATGCTAGGGCTATAGTAAGTATACGTATCATAAGCAAAAGGTAGCTTAACTAAGCCACTAATAACAGCGAATTAAGCGCAAACTGATTGATTATATCTTTATGTGTAGCGAGATTAGATCGTCCAGCGAAGCAACCCTTAACCCAAGGAAGTCCTTTTTAAAAGAGAGTGAGAGCGACCAGCAAGACAGTTGAGCTTAAACATAACTGAAAAAAGATAGCCGAGCTAATTCGACTCCGAATAAGTACAATTCGGTTATAACCATTTCAGCTTAGATATTCATAGCGGGCTACAAGCGACCAAACCAATTACCTTGTTTTGGCTAAGATCCGGGAGATCAGCACTGTGACACATAAAAATTCAATAGAATTATTCAACCCAAAGCGTCAACTTGCAGGCTTTGCTTGTTTACTGACTTTGATCACATTTACTAGCTTGCTTGAAGCTGCAGAACTAAAGCTCCTGCGATTCGGTCCAGCTGGTGAGGAAAAAGCGGGGATTATCGATTCACAAGGCCAGATCCGGGACCTTTCGGCGTACGTTGAGGACTTTACACCTGACATGCTTTCAGCTGAATCCCTCGATGAGATCGGGCAGATAGCAATTTCTCAACTACCGATCGTTCCAGGAAGTCCGCGCATTGGCGTCCCGATTACCGGGGTTGGGAAAATAGTTGCTATTGGCTTTAACTATGTAAATCATGCCGCCGAAATGGCAGTCGAACTGCCAACCGAGCCATTGGTATTCATGAAGGCCACTTCGGCGCTGACCGGTCCTTTCGACGATGTGATTCAACCACGAAACGCCAACAAACTAGACTACGAGTCAGAGTTGGTGGTTGTTATTGGACGTCGAGCGCAATATATATCCGAAGACGAAGTCTTCGATTACATTGCAGGCTATACAGTCGGACATGATGTCTCTGAACGTGCTTTTCAACGAGAGCGCGGAGGCCAATTCACCAAGGGAAAAAGTGCTGACACTTTTGCGCCCGTAGGCCCTTATTTGGTGACAACTGACAGTATTGATGACGTTCAGAATCTTTCGATATGGTCGGAGGTCAATGGAGAAATGCGTCAAGACGGCAATACCGCAGACATGGTTTTTGGTGTGAAGGAAATCATAAGCCATCTCAGTCAATTCATGACTCTTTATCCCGGCGACCTTATATTTACGGGCACACCAGCTGGGGTTGGCGATGGTATGGTGCCACCACGTTATCTAAAACCTGAGGATGTTGTCCGTGTTGGTATCGAAGGTTTGGATTTCCAGCGCCAAACTGTCGTCGCGCCTAGATAAGCTGTTTTGCTAATTACTAACCTTGGCGAATCGACCTTAAGCCTCTTATTTTTGGCATGGAGCAACACAATACGTCACTTCCAAAACTGCTGTGTTGTTGAAAAGTTAACAGTAGATTTTGCCGCGCATAAAACATTTAATAACAGCCGCTATTCAGCTGCAAGGCTACGATAATCCAAATGAAAGCTTTACTCGTTTATCTTTTTTTAAGTGCTTCGATGGCAGCGACAACTTATGCCGGTGAGGCAGATGAACCATCTGCCAGAGACTACAATCTGTCAATGGCCGGCGCTTTGATAAGCAACTGGTGTGAAAGTAATTGGCAAACGTCTGATTACCTGAGTATCCACGCATGTAATTACCAGTTATCTCAAACCTATGACTGGCAACTTTCCTCGGCGCACTTTGAGGCGTGCACCGTGGAAGCCATCGGTGATATTGTGAAAATCGCAGATTGTATGGTTTCTCGATTTAATACCTGGCGGGTAAAAGAACCCCTCTAAAGCCGATGCTAGTGTTCGAATTAATTTCTATGCTTGCTCAGCGATATACAGCTGTAGCTTGGCCATAGCGGCCTGAGAATGAGAGCGCAACTTTCCTAGAATCGCCTGCTTTTCATGGTCGTCCTTTTGAACATCCTGAACCAGCTTAGAGAAACCATCTAACCTGTTTTTGTAAAGCCATGTTCTTAGCTCTTCGTCTCGAGACCAAAGGGATTGATTCATCATGAATGAAGCGGTGAGCCTTAACCAGTCCATATCTGTATTCGGAAGCGGAACAACATTGCAAAGCTTGTTCTTTTCTTCCTCAGGATAGGTAGCCTCTATATGAGCTATAAAGGCCGCACTGAAAACAGGCTGATATGACCGAACCGTCTGGGGGGTGATCAGCTTATCTTCAAATATCGGTTTCATAGCGAGATTACTAATCGCACTTGCCGAACAATCGACGAATACACAGTTAATTGGGGTCGATATACTACCTTGCTCCAAAAGGATTTCATCGCCTCCAATCTCTAAAACACGCCCCAGTCGAATAACTTTTTTTATCCGCCTAAGTTCAGTCAACTCGAGCTGGCTGATGGTTGCCCCATGAAACATTTGAGGCCAAACGCCCGTGTCGATTCGAAGAAAAACACCAGCATCTTCTAAGCGTTTAAACATATCCTCAACTGACTCAGAATTCGCGATAGCTTCCATCTGATTAGCTTGAGCGCCAATCGCATCTTTGAAAAACTCATCGGTCGGCTGGGTGTTCTTTCGGTCTATTAACCATGCGTCTCTTGGCATCACCCAACTTATCGCATCCGCATTAACGCCATTTTCAAGTAACCAAAGACAGGCATCAATGCCAGTCTTGCCGCCACCAACGATGACATAATTATCTGGCCGCGCTGTAACTTTCGGCAAGTCATTGAGAGGTATAAAGTGAATGTCTGCTGCGATAGAAAAATTAGGCGTGTGCGTAGAGGGAACTGTGGTTTTCAAGTAGGTAGCATCAACAGTCTTATTATTGACTTCTACCTTAAATTGCTCGCCTGTTAGCATTGATGTGAACTCACCATTCGCGGTGTATTCGCACATCGGAAAATATCTGACCCGCCCGGACGGTAAAAACTGTTGACGCATAACATTATCAAAATAGGCGCTAACTTCAACCCCAGATGCCAACTCATTAAGCCCTTTATTTAAACCCACCTCATCAAGCTTTCCGCCACTTAGTTCACGCGAACTTACGCCATAAAACGCAGAGGGCTGGTGGAGAGTGACGAAGGGGTAAGCGACATTCCAGTGGCCACCAGGTTTATGGTGTTTATCCACGATAATGATATTGGCGTCAGTTTCTGTGAGCAAAGTGTCGGCAAAGGCCATACCAACTGCCCCGCTACCTACAATTAAATAGTCAGTAGTTAAATTTGAAATGATCATGGTGAGCTCCCTCTGCGCGTTCACTGCATAAATTCTGGCGGGCTAGCTAAAAACAAGTATAATGAAATATAACAGTGTTATGGATGGTATATAACAGCGTTATATAAAGCAACCTTAGATATGAATGAGCCGAAAGCCAAAATTCTTAATGCCGCCTCTAGCCTTTTCCTCGCTGGCGGCGCCGCCGCGCTTAGTGTTAGGGCCATTGCAAAGCATGCTGGCGTATCAACGATTGGCATATACAGCCACTTCCATGGAAAACAAGGAATCCTGGACACCTTATATATTCAAGGCTTCCAATTAGTCGAGCAAGCAATGAGCGGTGGCATTGACAATTACATTGACGGCTGTATTGACGACAAGGCCATCAGCGCTGCCGACGAACTTAACAACAGCATTGCCCGAGTGATGCTTGCTGCGGGGAATTATCTTGAACTCGCAGAGACCCACGAAGCTCATTACAAATTAATTTTTGGTGAAGAAAATGGCAGTTACTTACCGTCCAAAGAAGCAAAGCAGGCAAGCGTAGAGGCTTTCAAAGGTTTGACGTCAGTAACAACCACTTTACTGCCGCCAACGGCTTCCACTAAAGAACAACAGTCAGCAGCTATGCAGATCTGGGCTCTTACCCATGGCTTTGTTAGCTTAAAACATCATGCTGTATCAGCTATGATAGATAACACTGACTGGAAGAATCAGGCGCTTGTTGCAATTGAGCTTCAAGCAAAAGCCATACAAACTGCCTCGCTGCCTGACACAAGATAATCGGCTTATAAGTTTGCAGAGGTCTGCACAGCTAATACTCTAATGCGGCAAAATCCAGTAAAGCGAAACCGGCCATGACTTTAGGGAAAAGTAAAAGGTATACTTTTACTCTCGTTCTTTTTGTGTTTAAACAATCACCAAAATTTTCGTGTCGATAGTCACAAACGCCACAACAGTCACAATAAGTGTATTTTCGATGTCCCGTAGCAGGCACCGACGGTCCACGGAGAATCAAGACTCTTGAAAAGCCAAAACATTCAATACGTCCCTGCCCTAGATCATTTGCGCGGTTTTGCTGCCTTGCTAGTGCTTTTTTACCATGGTGTTTTTGGCATCTATCATGACCTAACTACGGTGCCCCCCGTTTTGGCCTATACCGATGAAATGCTTCCCAAGGCGGACTTTTTCTTGTCTGCCTTTGTTTATGAAGGACATTCTGGGGTTGCATTATTTATGGTCCTCAGCGGCTTTATTTTTACCATTGGTACGCACGGTCACGACATTTCATATTGGCAGTTTATTCGAAACCGGTTTTTACGAACGTATCCACTTTTTCTATTCATGCTCTTCATTGGAGTCTATGCATACCCAGCAAGTTTTGATTTTTCCGGCTTATTGCAGTCTATATTCTTCTTCGCAAACATGCCCGGTAGCGCCATTGGGGGTGCGTTTACAAACGTCCATTGGGCAGTTGCCGTCGAGTGGCAATTCTATTTGATTTTCCCCTTCCTCATTTACTTTGTCAGGCAGCAAGGCCTGCGCGTTGTTTTTGGCATGATATTTTTACTTATAATCATGCGTTCATTAATTTACCTAGAGGAATTGTCGGTAAGACAACTTACCTATATGACGATCGTCGGCAGGTTAGATCAGTTTTTAATCGGCATTTGTATCGGGGTTTATTATCTAAAACGATTTAAAAAAGACCTTATGCACGATTGTCTATTTGTAGCATCACTAGCTTTAGTTGCAGCTGCGCTCTATCTATTCAATCTCAATGGCGGCCTGCTTACTGACCAATATTCCAAAGTCTGGTGGCCGACTATCGAAGGGGGCATGTGGGCTGCCTTTATACTTGGGTATTTATCGTTTTCTAGGTGGGTGCCAAAATTAGTTTCAGCAGTTTTAATTAAACTGGGAGTCATCAGTTATTCAGTTTATTTGCTCCATTTTGTTTTAGTGGACATCACTATTAAGCAGGGGTGGTTAGTGAACGTCGGTCCGGATAATATTATTGGATCAGCCTATGCTACTAGCGTTCTAGTGATTCTTCCGCTGTCCTTAGCAGTTTCCATTATGACTTATCACTTTATTGAAAAACCTTTCTTGAAGCTACGAGGAGTTTATAGGCAGCCTATAAAATAGGTATTTTCTAGCTCACGAATTTTCAACATCTGAACGTTTAACTTTCAAAACCTTTAATTTTCTAACCAACCAATCATCCCATCTAATCATCAAACATACTTCCTCAAGAAGGATTGAGCAGGCTTTTCAATAAACCAATAGGTGAATTTGGAATAGCCAATGACCAAGACGAGATAGAGAGCAAAGTTAGAGGGGCTGCGCACCAAGTCAGCTTCAGCCTCCAGTTCCAAAATGTTTACCCACACGTAGAGTAGCAACCATATAACTGTAAAATGATTTAAATACACCGAATATGAAATGTCGCCCAGCCATTTAAACTTGCCAAATAGACTAGATACAATTCCTCTCTCCAAACTGTATACCATTACCAATATACAAAATAGAAACGGTGCAATGAAGTCCAAATCACTGCGCAGCGAACTTCGAAAGTAAAATGTTGCGACTATCGCAAGTAGCAAAGCGACCTCGATAAAACTAGCGGCCCCCGCTGAAGTCTTCAAAGTTAGGAATTTTCGATAGCCTCGGTAGGCAATGATCCCTAAGAAAAAAGACGCTATTCCTCGCAGCATCCCTGAATTAATAACTAGAAAGAAATTCTCGTGTGAGACATCAAGATCACCTGACTGACTGTAGATTATAAACAGAGTTCCGACAGCAACGGCGAACAGAAAATAGCTTGGCGTTGTAATAGATATTAGGAAAAAGAACAACAGATTCACCCAAAACTCAACAGAAATAGACCACGATGGCGTATTCCAAGAGATTTCGCTTGGACTCAACCCCACGTTCTGAGTGAGGGTTAAATGCTGAAGAAACGTCCATATGGTTCCGTCCGCATAAAAAGGAAACGAACCAGTATAAAGAACGTAGCCACAAGTCCATGTCACTAGCGTGAACATGTGAAGCGGATACAGCCTAGCCAATCGATGCCAAATAAATTCTCGAGAACTGATATCTGCGGTCCGGTACAGGTATTTATGAGTTAGCACAAACCCGCTCAATACAAGAAAGAAATCCACGGCGAGATAGCCTGGAAAAGAATAGTAAAAATGGTACACCGCAACCAAAATTGCTGCAGCCCCACGCATACCGTCTAAAGCAAAAAATCTATGCTGCAAGAATTAGCCTCCTGACAATCAAGCCAAAATTTTCAATCAAACTTTCAAACTAAGCTACTAAACCAAAAACAAGCAAAACTCATAGCAGTCAGATGGCTCTTATAGTCTCACCTACCGATGACGTATTCATAAACTTGATAGCGAAAATTAAGGCTGTAATGAATACTTGCTAATCAATACGCGGTTGCTGATCTTCCATCCCTCGGCGGTACGTACAAACTCGTCGTGATATTCACCCATAAGCGCAAAGCCGCTAACCGAAGTCTCGCCAGCAGCAGCGGCGTATATAGTGGCATAACTTACACCTGTGGCATGATAATCATCGACTGGGACAATACGGATAGTACTCATCTCGTGCCGTATAGTAGAACCCGTTTTAAGCTCTTCGATACGCTGCCTGATATCAGTGCGCCCCACCCAAGTTTGATTAACAACAGTTAGCGACGCATCTTCAGTGAACAATTTCGCGAACTCGATCGCGTTGAACTGGTCTCGATGATAGGCATAATCAGTGACTAAGTTACTGCAGGCCCTGTAAATGTCATCAGATGCGAAGCCAGTAGTAGGCGCGCTAAAACACAGTGCAGCAATTAACATCAGTCTTTTTATCATTGTTTTAATCCTAGTGATGGGAATATTCTAAAAGCAGAAGGCATAAAACCTGCTGTAGATAAGGTGCAGTTTAATTCAGGGAGAGGTCTCTTGGAATCGAAAAATGTAACACAACCCTCAAGACCAAATAAAATGGCATTCTTCTGCTTGCCCTAGGAGCGCTGAATACGATTAACCTGAGCGTCTTAGCCACAGGCCGATAAAGCTGGATAAGTAGTCTAGCAATCGCTAAGTTAACGCTTCATCTAGCTAACAAAGCAGCTATTCTCAAATATGACTTACTATACTAGCCTCAAGCCGCTAAAAAGCAACACAGTGCAACCCTATAGGAATACTCTACTATGAAAAAGAGTCTTGGAATAAACATCTTCACCCTACTGATCCTAAGTTTTCCCTTGTTAGTTCAGGCCCAACTTGAAACTCAAGCAGTAACAATCGATGATCTTATGGCTCTGGAATCAGTATCCAGCCCACAGGTAAGCCCTGATGGTGAGTGGGTAGCCTACGTCGTGCGTTCTCGTAACATGGAAGAAGACAAATCCAATTCACAAATTTTTATGGTTTCCATAGCGGGTGGCGATTCTATCCCTATGACCGCCAAGGACACCTCTGCAAGTGATCCACAGTGGAGCCCTGATGGCAAATATCTCTCATTCAAGGCCAGTAAAGGCGAAGAGGCTAAGACGCAAATTTGGACGTTAAACCGAATGGGCGGTGAGGCGGTTCAATTGACTGATGTCTTACAAGGTGTAGGCAATTATGCGTGGTCACCCGATAGCAGTAAGCTACTTTTGACACTCATTGACCCTAAGCCATATGACTTAACAGAAGACAAAGAGGACGACGACCAAGCCGTTCCCTACGTCATCGACCGCATGCAATTTAAGCGAGACTATAGTGGTTACCTAGACCGTAGACGTACACATGTCTATGTCGTTGCGCCTGGCGCTAAAGCGCCTACTCAGCTTACCTTTGATGATTTTGATGACTCTGACCCCGTATGGAGCCCAGATAGCAGATCGATTGCATTCGTTAGCGATCGATCTGATGATCCCGATCTAAACTACGGCACAGACATTTTTGTTGTCAATGTAGATGACCAAGAACCTACCATTACTCAAATCACTTCAAATCAAGGCCGGGACTTCTCTCCAGCTTTTAGTCCAGATAGCAAAAGCATTGCCTATGTTACCTCCACCGGGCCGGACGTTGGTGGCTCTGCATTAACGCCAACAAAATATCTTGCAGTAACCGACATCGGTGCTGATCAACGCCGAATCCTTACTGCCAATCTTGATAGAAATGTATCCAGCCCAGAATATACTAGTAACGGCAGAGATATCTATTTCCGCCTCGAAGACAGCGGCATGAATCACTTTGCGAAAGTAAGAGCAACTGGCGGTGATATTGTTCGTGAAGTTAGTGATGACGCAAGCGTAAGAGACTTTTCGATTAACGGCGGCCAGACAGTTCTCGCCATAACCAACGCGAGCACCCCAACCGAGCTGTATAACTATGCAAATGATGAATTAACACGGCTTACTTTTGTTAGCGATGCCGTTTTGTCTAGCGTCGCCCGCGCCGAAGTCGAGAAGCTGCGTTTTGAAAGCGCCGATGGCACGCCCGTGGAAGCGTTCTTAGTTAAGCCTGTGGGCTATGAAACCGGCACGCGCTACCCAACAATACTTTGGCTACATGGAGGCCCAGCATCACAATTCAGTTTCAGCTATCACGACACCGCCCAGCTTTTTGCCGCCAATGGCTACGCAGTGATCATGCCGAACCCTCGCGGTTCGACTGGCTACGGAGCTGAGTTCGCCCATGGTACTGTGGCAGCATGGGGTGAAAAAGATTTTGACGATGTTATGGCGGCCGTCGACTATGGCATCGAAATAGGCGTGGTTGACCCTCAGCGCACAGGTGTCGGTGGTTGGTCCTATGGCGGCATTCTAACCAACTACGTAATTACCCAAACTCAGCGATTTAACGCTGCAATGTCAGGCGCTAGCCTAGGATTGGTGACATCCAACTATGGCCATGATCAATACCAGCTCATGTACGAATTAGAATTTGGCCTGCCTTGGGAAAACCCTGAGCTATGGGCCGATTTATCGCCTTTTAATAAAGTCGAAAATATCACCACCCCTACATTATGGATGGGCGGCGAGCTGGACTGGAATGTCCCTATCAATAATTCCGAGCAGATGTACATCGCAATGAAACGTCTAGGCCAGACAACTCAGTTAGTTGTTTATCCTGATGAACACCATGGCATCCGCCGCCCAAGCTTTCAAAAAGATCGCTTTGAACGTTGGATTAGTTGGTACGACCGATTTTTAAAGCCTGTGCCTGCGCTTAGTAACTCCAGCAACTAGTCCTAGCTCAACGCTTAGATGGCTTACTGCGACAGTAAGCCATCTAAGCAATGTCGCCTCACATTTTTTGCTGCTCATATTTTCAAGCGAACATTATAAATCTCGCGCCTATTGAAGACGTCTCTATTGGTGAGCATTTAGAAAGCTTTTTCTTTAAGCCGAGGCCAGAGTACCCTCACTATTATCAACTAGTTTTAAGCCCGCCGACGACTGCCACCGACCAGCTGACGACTAAAATTTTCTCGACAGGCGCTGACTGCGCGTCGATGGGCTAATTGGATAGCTTTAGATGTTAATTATCCTTTGCATATGGTGTCCAAGAAATTATTCGGGCGCCTGCCAACATCCCAAAAATAAAGTCCATGCGAAGCATATTACTCTACTGAAATTTAAGATGATTTAAATAGTTGAACAACACATCCTGGAGAGGAATAAATCATGCCTGCTATTAATTCCCAAAGATAAATGGCTGTAAATCTGTAGCCTAGAAATGGTTGACTGAAAAAAAATGGACTTGCTAGCTTAATGTTTTTCTTGTGCTAAGGCTTGATTGGGACGGCAGTTCTAGCTTGGCCGCGGCTTTAACGCACCGATTGCCAACCATGCCTCTTTATTAAAGAATACAACTCATGCCACTGAGCCTTTACCGCTGGCAAACTTAATATTTCGCACCTGTAAAGTCGAGATACTGGACCTGCCAACAGCAGCGTACTTTATAGTCTACCCTTTACTACTACCCCTCTTACCTTATCTCTAAACACTACCTCTAACCCTGTTTTTAAATCCTGTCTTTAATCTCTATCATGCCCCCTTTTCAATGGGCACAAACACGCATTTTCGAAAAGCGCTGCCAGAGTAGGATTACGATAATATGTCCATACTTTAACCCTATCTAACCGCAAGCCCGAAAACCGATTAGCACATTCTTTAAATTATCGGCCAGTGTTTCAAACTATCATTCACTGTTTTAATTGCCCGTTTTATTTTTCAAACTGCGATACATCTATTGACTAGGAAAACGCGTATAGTAAGTTCTTATGCTAAAAATCGATATATAATGGCAATTCTTCATACCGAAAAGTTGAGTTGGCCTCGCAAAGTCCTTGTCTTTGCGGGAGTCGCCTTAATAGTACTTTCCGTTATACTCCTCATGAGCACCTTGCTTGGGGTGTCTGAATTGGAATCATTCGCAGTTTTAGGCCATAGCGGAGTACGAGCTCTAGCAGGTATAGCCGTCGCGGGCTGCATGATGGCTGCGATTGGATCTTTCGACGAATAATTGGAGAACGAAAATGTTCAAACAATCAGATTTTTTTATACTTTTGGCGGTCGCAATCTCATTTGCTGTCTCAGGCTTTCTTTGGTTTTCAGGTCAGCATGAAGAAGGGCTTTTCACTGCGGTATGGGTGCCTTCGATATTGTGTTTCGCTATTTATTTCAAGTTGATGGCCATCAGAGGATCTAGCTCGTGAGCGCGATGACTCTGTTTTACATTGCTATTGGTGTTTTTGGCTTAATGATCGTGGGCTTGTACCTGTCTGTACGAGAGTTCTTGGAGGCCAGCAAGAATCCTTCCAGAAAAAAAGGATCGGATCCCGCCAACAAGCGATAGAACCGAAGTGGTTCTCTGAAGATACCCTGGCCTAGATTAATAGAGCCAGGGTATCTTTGGTGGCTAGTTAAACAGCCAACATATAATTCGACCTAAAGCATCCAAAGACAGCTTCAACGAGCCGCAAAAGTGTGTAGCAGTAATTTCTTTGAGATGACAAAGACTAACAGTCTCTTGGCTTACCCAACTCTTTATCCCTCCACCTTAGCGGGACAAAAAAGCAGACATGTTTGGCTATAAGTGTTGTTTACATCCCCCGCACATGCCTGAAAAAACATTAACCTGAGTCTGCATCCTAATTCTGCACTTTTTAGTCTTTTTTGTGGCTATATTTTGAAGTTCCTGCTTTTTTAATTACCCAGTCTTTGTCATCGGCAAAATCCTAGCGGCCCGTAATGAGGCCACACACACATAGTTTCCATAAGCAGATAAATCGCCAATCAGCTATATCGCAGCGTCTCACCCTCTTTCTCAATATCGAACGCACGAATTGGCTGTATTACATATTTTCGCGTCTCCACATTCGATACCGCAATGAAATCTGCATGGACTTTTTGATGATCGATACTTAGACGAATAAACCCCCGATGCCGACCGTCGGACCAAACAATTTCTTTGTTATCTTCAGCATTAGCTTCATCGAAACGTTTCAGCCCCTCATCGCCGAGAACCAATAACGAACGCGGAGAAGTCACACCTGTCGCGCCAAGCTCGAGCCCCATAGGCTTATTGTTTTCATCAAAAAGCTGGTTCGCCCAAAAACTATGGCTGTCGCCCGACAAAACCAGCAAGTCGTTAGCACCAGCTGACTTTGCTATATTGTAAAAGCGTTCTCTCGCTGCAGGATAACCTTCCCAAGTATCGAGGTCGTCGGGTAATTCTAATTCTCCAAATCGTGTCAAACTCTTCAGCTTATCGCTACCGGCCTTATCAAGGCTTTTCATCAGGTCTTCAAAAAAAGGTTTGTTTAGCTTCGGCGAAATGGATTTAGCGATCACGCTTTGATTGCCGATTAGACGCCAACGCCGTCCAGCATTCACAGACTCTTTGAGTTCTGCGGCAAGGAATCTCTCCATGTCTTCTGACAACATATTACGACGAGTATCATCAAGCACCGATTCTTTAAATTCCTGGGCTTGTTCTGCGTTCTCCAAGTTGGGCAAATAATCCCCGTAAGAAATCTGACGGCTACGACCGGTATGGCGACTTTCCAAGGTAATAAGGCTCACCAAATCACCGAACTTGAAGTGGCGCCAGTATTCATCCTTTGCTCCTCCAGCTGCCGGCTCCCTAATAGGCAGCCATTCATAATATGCCTGCAACGAAGCTTGCCGCCGAGCATTCCAGTCTCCTTCACCGGGATCATGGTTTTCTGCACCGTTCATCCAAGGGTTGTTGGCTGTTTCATGATCATCCCAAATCACAATCAATGGTTGTTTCGCATGCATTGCCTGTGAGCTAACGTCAGTTTTATATTGAGCGTGTCGCTTGCGATAGTCGTCCAACGTTAGAGTTTCATGGTTAGGAACATGAGCCCTGCCAATCCGCGATGCCACATCTGCGCCAAAGCCATCAGCGCCATGCTCGTAGATGTAATCTCCAAGATGTACGACTAGATCAACGCTCAAGTCATTAGCAATGGCCTCGTAAACATTGAAGTGGCCAAAAGCATAGTTTGAGCATGTCACTACTGCGAAGACCAGATTTTCGACATGACCTACCGGAAGAGTTTTTGTGCGGCCGATTACTGATGACTCACCCCGCGCGCGAAAATCATAGAAATATTGCTGCCCAGGGTCGAGTTCCTTGACAACCACCTTGACAGTGTAGTCTTTCGAGTCATCTGTTTGGACGCTGCCAGTGGCGACAATGTTAAACATTCTTTCATCTGTCCCTACACGCCACTCCGTGTCGAGGGCTCCTTCTGAGCCGCTTATCCTAGTCCAAATAACGACACTGGATGAATCTGGGTCGCCGCTGGCAACGCCATGAGAAAAAACAGTGCTAGGGGAAATGTTCGGGGCTGATCCTTGTGCGTTGGCCACAGGCAAAAATACTGCTGCAGATGCGGCGAGGAGAGCCTGCCTTCTGGTAATTTTTTTTGTCATATGTTGTTTCCGTGTTAATTGAGTCATCAATGATTTGACTCTCTTTTAATCTGCACGTCTATATATCTATGTACTTACCGCCTATACACCTTGCATGTTGGGGAATATCAGCAATCCTTAAAATGAAAAGAAAGCCGTACCAAACCAAGCTGGTCGTCAGACTTATCGCCATGATAGGCTTTAATTAACGAAGACGGGAAACAAGGGGCGATGAAAAGGGGGGAACGGAAGCTAGAAGGGTTGCCGTTTGAGAACCTAGCGGTAAATTAACTGATTTGTTGCTAGCAACATCCCACTGGCGGCCAATATCATTTCCAATTCCGCCATAACCCGCTCCGCCTCTCACGAACTTCATAACAATAAAGGCGTGCCAGCATTAATTGGCCTAAAAACGCCGCTAAAACAGAAAAATTTAGGAAATGTGTAGGACTTTTACTATACTGGAAGATATATTCCAATTTTATATTACAGAATCAGCGAGCAATCAACAGCTTTTCTATGCGGAATATTTCTAAAACACTGACTCTTACAATATGCTTTTGGATATCCTCTGGCTTATCGAATGCCGCTAGCTACGATGAACACTCACTAAAAGCTGCCTTCCTTTACAATTTCGCAGATTTCATCACGTGGCCCATCGCTTCTAATAATAAGCCTTTGAGTTACATTAACTACTGTGTTCTTCAAGATGGACTGGTCCAGGACTCGCTAAGCTCACTGATCGACAGTGATCGAGATGCAAAAATAGAAAGAAGCTTCAGCTTATTGTCCAGCCTAGATCAAATAGCTACCTGCCATTTACTTTATCTCGACACTGACGATCTCGCAAAAAACCCAGATTTGCTGAAAATAACATTAGGACTTCCTATTCTCACTGTGAGTGATCACGACGGGTTTCTTGAAAAAGGAGGAATGGTCAAGCTAGCAAGAGAGCAAAATCGTATGAGGGTCCACCTCAACGTAGACAAACTAACTGGATACGATTTTCGCGTAAGCTCGCAGCTTATGAGACTTGCCACCATCTACTCTTTAGATGACTCTTCCGAGGTAACGAAATGAGTCAACACTTCTCATTTTGACATTCCGGCATCAAGCGCAAAATTTTGTGCTCTTTGCCGCAACCAGAGTCCGGCTTCTACTTGCGGCTTCAATAACTCTAGTTATTACTGAGCTCTATTCACAGCGCAGCTCACTAACTAAATCCAGCGCGATATAGGTTGAAATCATTGCCATCAATAGCCTTGCACCAGTGGCATTTAAGGATGTAAAGGCTACGTGTGAAATTTTATTCGCCCTTTCAGCCAATCCAAATGTCATCTCCGCACAAAAATATACAACTGAAATGGCGCTATTTGCTGAATTTAAGCACCCGGAAAAACCACTGATTGAGGGGGCGATCCCACCTTTCAATTTTGACATACCTCCATTAAAGCGTACTGCCGGGCGCCCTTATCACCGCTGTATTTTTGCCTATAACATTTTTGCCTTCCTATGTCCTGACCAATTATCTAGAAGCTTATAGCGCTAAACCGATCGACACCTCTCTAGAAGCTATGGAGTCTGTATCCGCTCATGCCGATGATTCCCTTCGCGCAGCAACTTTTTTGGATGATGAAATAGGAACTCAAGGTAAAGATTTTAACGACATGTTGAACCAAATTCTATTGAGAGATACAAAAGTTCGGCACTTTTTTTATAGACCTCAAGTCAGCAAAGGAAGAGTCAAAAGCTGCCACCACCGTGAAGTATCAATTTTTTGCTAACATGATCGAACACTAATGAACGGCGTAATAGAGCTGGCCTAATTATTGGCCGAATCTGATTTAAACAAGCAACAACGTACTCACTGCGAGATCCTCGAGTTTCTGCAAACTCCTTATTAACGTTAATCAACGACATTCTCGACGTTTCGACGATACAACCTGAAGGACTCGCCATAGCTTAAGAAAGCATTCTTCTGCTGAACGCTATTTCAGTGATCAAAGACTTACTAATCTATGCAGCCCACGCAAAGAAGATTACGTTCAAGGTTCGTATTGATAAATCAGTTTTGAACAATATCATTAGCGACTCAGGCAGAATTCGAAAAATCCTGGTTAACCTAATTAGAAATGCCATAAAGTTTACTGAAAAAGATCGTATGCTTCTAAGCGTCTCAACAAGTAAGATCTGGCCCGATAATCACGCCATTAATTTCGATGTAACAAATACCGGTATAGGGGTATAGGGGTGTCAAAACGTGCGCAGTAAACTGTCTTTGATAGTTTTTCACAGGGTGATAATTCATCTAGCTGCAAGTTTGACGGGACCAGCTATTGATTCCGACACCTTTCCTTTTCCTGCCCCTTTAACAAACCCATCTCTGTATGGCGGCAAGCAGGTCGACATTGAGATAGTAAGCCGTTATACCAACCTCTTAATAGCCCGCAGGTTCGAGAAAAATATAGACTCAGTGTCTCTATGAATTTCAGATTATAAAAATCAAGATCCATAAATTGGGGGCAACAGCAGGGCAACGAATAAATTCAAAATAAAAATATGATTGAGTATGCTTTCTCAGACTATGCTTAGTGTTGACTCCATCGTGTCTAGCTCAATTAAGGCGCCTTACGACGCGACTCATAGAAGAAACTTAAGCATTGATCCTACTGACCATTGTTGGTTTTTCGCTTACTGTAGGCTCCGTACTGACTGAGAGATTAATTATTTAAATCAGCCACATGCCTACGCACCAACACACCGAAACAACTTCAAGGTCGAAGGAAAAAAGAAGCCCTACACGTGAAAAAAAAGGTCTCACCCATAGTTAGTTCGCCCAACACACCGAGGGAGGAACTGTGTAAGCAAAAAGAATCAAAGGCGAATCAACGAATGATCAACAGAGTCGATATTTGATCCTCTGCAACAGGTTAGCTACTTGGCACTTGGCACTTGGCACTTGGCACTAATTTTATTTTGGATCGCAGAATAGCAAGTACTTTTCCCTCACGAACTCCATACTAATTGTCGAGCGGGGCATTCATTTTGAAAATAGAAATTACAGCAACTGAGAAACCTCATAAATATGCAGGAATATGCGGGAATTTTAGTATACTAGCGGATGTATTCGAATCCTTCATTCCAAAAACTGAGAGTCAATAAAAACTTTCATATGCGGAATATCTGTAAGACACTGAATTTTTCAGTATGCTCTTGGCTGGCCTCTGGCTTTTCAAATGCTGCCGTCTATGATGAGTTTTCATTAAAAGCAGCCTTTCTTTACAATTTTCCGGATTTCATAACGTGGCCCAGCGCTTCTAATAAGGTGCCCGTCCGCGACATTGACTACTGCGTTCTTCATAATAGAAAGGTTCAGAGCTCATTGAGTCTACTCATTAGCAGCGACCAAAATCCAACAGTAAAAAGAAAATTCAGCTTATTGCCCAACCTGAATCAAATCACTACCTGTCACCTACTTTTCCTCGACACCTCGGACCAAACAACAAACCCTACCTTACTCAAAATGACATCAGGAGTTCCTGCTCTCACTGTGAGTGATCAAAAGGAGTTTCTTGTTCAAGGTGGGATGGTCAAACTTACGAGAAAAAGTAATCCCGCGAAGGTCCACCTCAACGTAGATAAACTCACTGAATATGCTTTTCGCGTGAGCTCGCAGCTTATCAGACTGGCCACTGTGTATCCTTTAACCTATTGTTCCGAGACATCGGAATGACTGAAAATCTTTCATTCAGGCATTTCAGCATCAAACGCAAAATCCTCGTGCTCTTTGCAGTCACCAGCGTTCTGCTATTACTAGCGGTCATAATGACCGAATTCTATTCCAAGCGCAGCTCGATGATTAAATCCAGCACGGTGTTGGTTGAAGTTATTGCCATCAATAGCGTTGCGCCGATGGCATTTAGCGACGCCCAAGCAGCTAATGAAATACTATCTGCACTATCGGCTAGCCCAAATGTCATCTCCGCACAAATATACACTCCTGATATGGAGCTATTCTCCGAATACAAAAACTCACAAAAGATACTTGCCGGAGACTCCTTCGAATCTCAGAAATTTCCAGACTCAGCTATTGTGTCTCAATCATTGAAGGCAAGGTTAGCAATTTCCAAGTTTGAAAATGGCGCTCTAAATGCGGCAGCACCCATCTTTATAAATAACCGCACCCTTGGTGTCCTTTTTATCAAATCCGACCTACAAGAACTGCAAGAGAGTGTCCTTCAAAGCGCTTTTATCGCTGCTATGTTTCTACTTGTAACCTTCCTCCTCTCCCATGTCCTGACCAATTACCTACAAGCGTATATAACGAAACCAATACACACTTTGGTAGAGGTTATGAATACCGTCTCCGCCGATGGTGACTACTCCCTTCGCGCGGAAACTTTCGTGGGTGATGAACTAGGGGAGCTTGGAGAAGGTTTCAACGACATGTTGAATCAAATTCAATTGAGAGATCAGAAACTCGACACCCTCGTTATAGACCTCAAGTCAGCAAAGGAAGAGTCTGAAGCTGCCACCGTCGCGAAGTCTCAATTTCTCGCCAACATGAGCCACGAAATTCGAACACCCATGAACGGCGTAATAGGGCTGGCACAATTATTATCCCAATCTGATTTAGATAAGCAACAACGTAATCACTGCGAGACCCTTGAGTTTTCTGCAAACTCCTTGTTAACGTTAATCAACGACATTCTCGATGTTTCGAAGATAGAGTCTGGAGAATTCACCGTAGCAAGAGAGGATGTTCTTTTGCTGGACGCTATTTCACCGGTTAAAGACCTGCTTATATCTGCAGCTCAAGCAAAGAATATTACACTTGAGGTTCGTATTGATGAATCTGTTCCAAAAAAGATTATTAGCGACTCAGGCAGGATTCGGCAAATCCTAATCAACCTAGTTGGAAATGCAATAAAGTTCACTGAAAAAGGCTCTGTGCTTCTAAGTGTCACTCTGATTAAGACCGGACCCGATACTCACGCCATCAATTTTGATGTCACAGATACGGGTATCGGTGTATCGAAACAGGCACAGAAAACTGTCTTTGATAACTTTTCACAAGGCGATAATTCAACCAGTCGTAAATTTGAGGGGACCGGGCTAGGACTCTCCATATCCAAAAAGCTAGTCTCGATTATGAACGGAGAAATCGGCGTACAGAGCGAACTAGGAGAGGGCGCAACGTTTTGGTTTCGTATCCCGCTGATCAGCGAAAAAACCTCACAGCAGCAAATACAGAAAGGGCATGGGAGCAACCCTAGTCCCGATAGACCTGTCCCCGGTGACGCAGCCTTGCAGCTTGCATCCTTTGACATTCTGGTGGCGGAGGACAATAAGGTTAATCAGCTGGTAATAAAAGGAATGATGAAAAAAATTGGCTGCATTCCTAGCTTTGCTCAAAATGGTGAGGAGGCAGTAAATCGATGCAGCGACGCACCACCGGACTTGATTTTAATGGACATCCATATGCCCGGGATGGATGGTATTGAGGCAACCACCAAAATTAGAGAGATGGAGCAGCAGACTTCTGGTACAGCTCAAATTCCGATTATTGCACTGACGGCTAACGCGATGGATGGAGACCGCGAACGTTATTTAAAGGCGGGAATGGATGACTATCTAGCCAAGCCAGTAAAATTAAATGAAATAGAATCAATGTTAGTTAAGTGGTTAAAAAAATAAAAAAGAACCTTTATTGGGAATTAAATTATGGCCTTAAAATTTTCACGATTAAACCGTTTAGCAAATGACAAAATACCATTGGTATTTGTGATGTCGACTTTATGTCAAATGGGCTTCGCACAGGACGGACCAGCCGACCTGCTGGATCTGAGTTTAGAGGACCTTTTCTCTGCAGAAATTGGAGAAATAGAGATAAGCAAGCAGCTTCCCAGAGGAGCAAAGCGCTGGCGCCTTCAAGTTAAATATCAGCGATCTGAATTCGACGGCATTAACATTGGGACTGACAGAATGTCTCCAGCGGACGTCTTGTTTCAACCTGGATTGGAACCTCGATCCAATGAAAATTACCCCATAGTTCCCGCGCAGATTCATCAAACAGCTGAATCCTATGCCCTAGGTTATCAAGTCAATCGACTGTTAGCGCTGCAAATGGTGGTGCCGTTTATCCAGCAGAGCACAGATCATTTCAGCGTAGTTCCTGGATACGAAAGATTTATTATCGAATCTGATGGCATAGGAGATGTGGTGTTACTAGGAAGTTACAATCTTCAAAAATTAATCTCTGATAAATGGCAACTAAGCTTTGGCGTCAGCTTACCGGTGGGCTCTATTGACGAGGAAGGAGACACGCCGAGGTCACCAGGCAATCAGCAGCTTCCTTTTTCAATGCAAATCGGGTCTGGCACATATGACTTGCCTATAGGCCTTGCTTACAGTAACAGCGGCAACACTTACAGCTGGGGAGCCAACCTTACAGGGAAGATTCGATTAGGAGAGAATGACAGAAACTACACTCTTGGCAATCGTATCGCCGCAAGTTCATGGCTGCAGGTGAATACAATGAATGGGATAAAGCCATCGTTAAAAGTGTCCTATAGCTATATTCAAGAAATCGACGGGATAGACCCCGAGCTATTGATCCCATCACCTTTCCCTTTTCCTGCCCCTGTAACAGACCCATCTCTATATGGGGGCAGGCAGGTCGACATCACCCTCGGACTTCGTATCCCTATATCCTCACGACAGCAAATCGATATTGAAATTGGTAAACCGTTATACCAATCTCTTAATGGGCCGCAGGTTCGAGAAAAATATCGACTCAGTGCGTCCATGAATTTCAGATTATAAAAATCAAACTCAATAGATTGGAGCAGCTATAAATGGGGCAGAATAAAACTAATCCTGTAGTTTTTGCCTGACCCTGTTTATTACATTGTATTCCTCTCACTTAAGGCGATTTACAGTGAGAACTAGACCTGATATACCCTCATTTTTACTATTCTTCGTTTTTGACATTTCATCACCCGCTATTGCTCAGCGGCACCTAAAAAATGAATTAAGCGACCCAGCAGTTTTAAGGGGCCTAGCTGATATAGAGTCAGACGCAAACATTTCAGCACAGCAGCTTGTTGAGATTGGCGGTATTATTTCCCCGTCTAAACAAGAGTTAAAGCGCGCCAAGCTGTCGCAGCGCTTATGCGGGGGGATTGGACTGCAAAATGTTGAAGTTACCAGCAGCCCCAATGCCATGGCTCGGATACCGGGTTCCACTGAGAATGCAATTTTTTTGTAGCGACTTTGGATGTCCTTGCTGCCGTCGCAAAGTTTCAGTGGGCCGCCGTAAGCTTTCCCACTGTCGTCGGCGCTCGGTCAGTGGGTTGTCTCACTCGGTGATACTGCCCCTCCTTCGCTAAATATTTGCTCAACGTCTATGACGTCAAAATTATAGCTAGCATTGCAAAATTCACAGGTGACAGAAACTGCCCCTTCTTTCTCAACTATGTCATCGGCCTCAGCTTTGCCAAGGGTAAGCAACATCGCGGCAGTGCGTTCACGAGAGCAGCTACAAGAAAACCCGATGTCGCGAGAATCGAAAAGCCTAACCGTCTCTTCATGGAAAAGGTTGTGTAAAAGATCTGCTAGAGAATTCGTTTTTAACTCATCCTCAGTGACCGTAGAAGCCAAATGTATTACTCGATTCCAAGCATCATCATCTTTTGTTCTACCCGGAATTTTTTGAATTAGCATGCCGCTCGCATTTTGCCCGTCACAGGCTAACCAGAACTGGGTAGCCAGCTGCTCGGATGTATCGAAATAATGCTCAAGCGCGTCTGAAAAATTGCTGCCGCGAAGCGGGGCAATTCCTTGATAAGGCTCAGCACCAATAGTCTTAATGGTGATGACTAGGTGATCGCTACCAAAAATTTCCTGAAGATCCATGGTTTCCTCAATCTGACTGCTTTGGCGAGCTATGCCTCGGACCTTTTGCTTTGAGTTAGCTTCCACAACCAGCAGCCCTAATGGCCCAGTCCCGCGAATCTGAAGTGTAACGCTTCCTTCGATTTTGAGCGTGTCCGCAAGAAGCGTGACCGCGGCAACCGCTTCCCCTAATAAGGTTAATCCCCTTCCCTCTAACCCGGCCTGCTGGGCAATTTCTTGCCAGGATTTATCCAATGTGACGTACTGTCCGCGTATAGGGTGGTCTTCGAAAAGAAAACGGTGACTTTGGTCGAGCTTTTTCATGAATATCTCAGGGGCAGCAATTGAATAAAGGCTCGCCTACGCATCGATATAATAGAGGAAGGAGAGGGGGAACAAGCGAAGGATCATATTCCATTGGAGCGTACAAATGAACCTTCTAATGAGATCTACCGTAGAAATTTCCCTATAAACCCTGTTGCCTAAGTTATTGGGCTAAAGAATTCATTCCCTTGAAAATCTGATTTGCGATGTGCACAATGACCAATGACCAATGACCAATGTTACTGACATTTTGGTCGGATCGAGTAAGGCCGGAAATTCCTGCATTGACAGAATTGGTGAATACTCTGAGCCGTGAATTCCCGCACTGAGAGACAAGACAGGGCCTTCTTGTTAGCCATGTAATATGGCGACCGAGATGAAGCGTCCTCTGCGGCAACGCCGTGAACATCCAATGCGTCTGTTATTCGCCTATTCACCGATACTAAGACGGTTACCCTAGATAGCGTGATTTTTGTCTTGCCATCAACCTGGAGTCATCTTTTAGTTTCCAAGCAGCGTTCCTATACTTGTAAATAGACAGTCGATTCCTTCTCATGAAGCAAATCAAGAAGATTTAGATTAAAATAACCTAACAGTGGCAAATAGCTCTTGAGAATCACGTGGGATTGAATCTGTGAATACACTCGAAAAGATTGGCGAAAGTCGTAAATTCTGGTTCGCTGGCATTATCTATCTAACCTCGATGGAAGCTATCGCGCTTTACTATCAGTACGGCCCAGGGCAGTGGTTTCCATGTGCTCTATGCGTCCAAGTTCGAGCTTGGGTACTGGCTGCCCTTTTCTTCTCTATCTTAGGTTTAGTGCTGGTGAAACATTTTTGGCTACGCTGGATGTCTCTCAATCTTACCATCCTCATGCTGGCTGGAGCGCTTTACACCAGTTATTACGCCTTTGGTGTGGAGCAAGGAACCGTAGTCTCTACTTGTTCTATGGGAGCTGGATTTCCAACATTCATGCCGCTTGACCTGTGGCTACCCTTTTTCTTCGAAGCTCAAGGAATGTGCGGTCAGTCTCCCGCCATGCCATTAGGCCTTTCGATGGTCGAAGCTCTGTTGATCACGATCTCTATGCCACTGCTAATGCTCATAGCAGTTTGGGTGGCTCATATTCAGAAGATGGTGGCCGGTGAGGTTTGATTGGTTACGGTGCGGCTCTGGCGCTAATGCATTTAAACAAGTCCATCGTCATACTGAGCATAAAACATCTTTAGTCGATAATTGCATTTGAACCCGGCGAGACAAATAGATAAAAATTTGGAACTGGCCGGATAGCGCTAACGTAATAAACATGCCTCCGTCACTGTCAACTAACTTGGTCCCCGCAAAAGCATCTGCTCTCCTCGGGCCGAAGAACTTTTTTTGTTGATAAAAAATTCAAGCTCCTAAATTACGAACAGATAGGTTACTCCGAATGCCAGCGAAACGCGTTGTCTCAATATACGTACACGATTGACCTCTAGCGCGGATAAAGGCTTCTTCATCCGCAAAAAAGAAAGTATTTTCAGCAGCAGCACGATAGGAGAAACTCCAGCTTAATTGCTTGCTCACCAGATCTAGTCGAAACCCAGCTAGGATAGTGGGTGTATTAAGACCGGAGAAAATACGGGCGCGCCCGTCCTTTAATCAGGGCACAGGCTCAGCGCAAGATCAAGTCAAGACGTCGGCGCAAGCGCTGGGTTGACCACGCATTTAAGCAACCCTTCTTCAATATCATTAAAGATATCGGGGCGGTCGCTGATGACTTCTACACGACTATCAAGCAGGCTTTCAGAGCTGGCTTGCAAGTTCATTTTAGTAACAGTGCTGTCTGCTTTGTTGAAACTAAGCGTTCCATCTGGAGTGATGAACACGCCTTTCAAGCGGTCAGCCTCAATGCCATGAATCAAACTATGTAGCTTATCGGCGTCAAATAGCCATTTTGCGTTAAATACCCAGCCTCTGCTAAAAAATCCCTCACCAGAATTGTCTGCACTGACAAATCCTTCTGCCGGCGCCTTAATACAGCTAACCGAAGCAAGAGAACCCTCAGCGCTGATTTTATTCTGATGATTTTCTTTGTTCTCCTTACTGGCTGGTCGATCTAACCACCCTAGATCAACAGCGCCATGTTGTACTTGATACAGCAGTTTCTTATCTAATCCGAAACGGTCTTCTATGTATTCGAGCAACGCCGGAAAGTCTGCTGGGCCATACAGATCTGCCTTATTAGCAACCACTACTTCGGCGATTTCAAGCTGCTCATTAAACGTTGCGTTTAATGTGTATCGTTTATCTTGTATTTTTCGCGAATCAATAAGCGTAAGAGTAGCCTGCAGGTTTAAGACCTCTCGGTAATACTCGCTCGATAGCACCGCCAAAACCTCTTTAGGGTGTCCAAGGCCTGTAGGTTCAATGAGCAGGCGATGAGGGTTAGATTTAGCCAAAAGTAAATTCAAAGCCATTTGCATGGGCAATCCATTAGTGCAGCACATACAGCCACCAGGCAATTGGCTGATAGTAATATTAGTCTGATCACCTTTTGACCCCGAAAAAAGATTGCCGTCTATACCGACCTCTCCGAATTCATTTACAAGGACAGCCCACCGCTCATGCTTTGGCTTTTGGGCAAGTAGATGTTGGATTACCGTGGTTTTACCAACACCAAGAAAGCCGGTAATAATATTAGTGGGAATCTGACTAATAGGCTTTTTGCTATTTTTTTTCACAGAAAATTCTCTTCAGTGTTGCATTTATGCCTTTGGCAAAGCATGAAATTCCGCACGTGAGCAAACGCGATGATCAAAGTACCAAGAACCGTGGTGGCTTTCTCACCAAATTTTCCTAGCGACTCTTCACCAATTATCAAAACTGAGAACAGTATGAAGAGTCCGGTCAAACCAATTAAAACTATTTCTACTCGACGGTGCTTGCGACACCCAATAGTCAGCGCGAGTAAGCTCGTCGGAAGCACAAGAAAAAGTATTACGTAGTGGAATCTTTCGTCTTCGAGAAAAGTCGCACCGAGTGCAGGCAACATAACGATGGCAATCGGCGTGAGCAAGCAATGAGCGACACACATCAACGACAACCCGACGGCCGCTTTATCCATTTTTAATGATGTTAACTGCATAACTCCTCCTGTCCCGTCGCTGAAAAACGACTAATTATTTAAACTGTATCGTGAAACAAAGCGTGAAAACCCCCGAACAAGAGAGTCTTGCCATGGATAGGCTCGCAATGGATAGGCAAGCCCTAGTTTTGCAATCGCCACACCAAAAACATCTCAACGCTAAAAACGGTTTACCGCGGCATAAAATTGACCAAGCTAAAATGACTCTAAATTTCCCAGTTGATAAGAGCTGGTTTGTGAAACTGCTGGTTAATCCATCAAGAATAGTTTTCAAAATTGGTAATCAAAGCCTTCCTTATTCCTTACTGAACCATCAGCTTTCTTTTAGCTACCTTCCTTCCTCGCCATTGATTCATTGCACTTCTAAGAACTAGAAACGAGGCTAGTCGCACCAGCGAAACGTGAACTGGATACTCTTTCCATTGCTTAAGTGATGTTATATTATAACATTTTTGTGGCGGCTAACAGGGCTTAACCGATGGATACAAATTTTTCTTTACCCGAGAGAAGCATTAGAACCATGGCGATAACACAAAGCACACAAACCGCTCGCAGCGATTCACCGGAGATCCTTGGCGAAATATATCAACCTCCAGTGAACGTAGCGATTTGGCAACGGGTTCTTGACAGCGCGGTTGCTTCCTACTCATTTTTTTTACTAGAGCAAAATGCTTCTTTTAGAATTCAACAGATCCACAACGTTTCCCAAATTAGAACCCTGTTAAGAAATTCTCTCCCTGACAGTAACGAGAAAAACCCGTTCATCGAAGATATTGCTTTAGTCGTTGATATGTTTAGTCTCTTGTTCGAGGCAGATGAAGTCGGCTTGCGCTTGCAATGTGTCTCGGGCGCGCCATGTCCTGCTTTTCACAACGATCGAATTCCTTGTCGGCTATTACTAACCTACCATGGTGCCGGCAGCCAATGGATGGACGAATCCAATTTGGATCGCGACGCACTGGCAACGGCCGAATCGCCTTGCCTAGATGAAAACAACATACATAATATTGCCGCTGGGCATGTCGCCTTGTTCAAGGGAGAAGGCTGGGAAGGCAACGAAGGCAATGGTTGGGTTCACCGCTCGCCACCGCAGCCATCCCATGAGAAGCGTCTAGTTTTAACACTGGACCTTCCTCCCAAGTAATAAAGAGGTAAGTTTTCTCTTCTTTACCATTTACCGACGCTAGATGCTCAGTGGCTTTAAAAATCACTATTGATTCTAATGCTCCCAATGAGCAAGTTCGCAAGAGTGGTTAGGCAGCTTAAATGCAAAGATAAACCTGTACTCGCGCTCGGGGCCACAAGACTGCACATCTTTATTTTCGCCGCCGCAGTCGGACACGACACTATTGGCGAGAATGGAGAGAGTGGCGAACGATTGATCACTGTGGCCGGTTCGCTTTTGGTGGCTATCAGCCACCAAAGAAATTTACAGTTGTGCCAGCTTCGAATTCCATCGTTTAGTTTCAAGTAACCAAGTGGATATAACAAGAATGACCTATTTTCACGAACTGGAAGAACTCTCTGTTGGGGATAGCCAACCTCTTAGCAGAATCATCGACAATCTAGCGTTCAATGAGCAAGGACTTGTCCCTGCGATAGCTCAAGACTTCGAATCTGGCGAAGTACTTATGCTTGCTTGGATGAACCGAACAGCGCTACAGCAAACAATTACCTCCGGTAAGATGACTTACTGGTCACGAAGCCGAGAAACACTTTGGATCAAAGGAGAAACCAGCGGACATTTTCAATACCTTATGTCGGTTAAGTTCGATTGCGACGGCGATGCAATACTTTGCCGCATCACTCAAAAAGGGAGTGCCTGCCACACTAATCGAAAAAGTTGCTTCTACCTCAAACTGGACACGTCTTTAGACCGAGTCACTATCATCGCTTAAAAAACTGAGTGTTGGTTTCCTTTGTCGTGCAGACTGACGAGCAAACACTAAGGTTCCCTGTTTTTCTACCGACACGACTATTTTCTGTATCGAACAGTAAAGACCGCCCGCTAGATTCAGCGAGCGGCCATTGGCGGATAGGAGTTTGCTCTAAAAATGCATTCGCACTCCTGCCTCAACCGTACGACCAGGCTGAGGTGCTAGGTCTTTAATAAATGTCGTGTGGTAGCGTTGTTCATCGTCGGTCAGATTCCGTCCACTTAAAAACAGCTCAACTGAGCTCCCTCCTATATCCATGGTGTAGTTGATATGAAGTCGTAGATCATCAAACCCTTCCGTGCGAATCTCACCAAGACCGGTATCGTTCTGGTCACCCACTCGCCGCCAACTCACTTCAGCCAGCCAACCGCTCCAATCCATTACGGCTCCCAGGCGCAAGCGCTGCGGAGGAATGCGCGGAATATTACGATTTGCCCCGCTATTCAAACGCGCCGTGACAACATCGAAACCTGCGTTCAATGACAGTCCGCCCCTCTGCCAATTCATAGCTTGCCAAGAGGCATCGGCTTCGAAACCGCTAATGGTTGCATCTGCTTGGGTCCACTGCAGCACCGGCAGCTCGTCCATCTCCGCACCAGTATTGGCTTCATAGATGAAATCATCAAACTCGGTAATATAAGCGCTTAAAGAGAAATTCAAACTGCCTAAATCGTAGCGCAACATGGCGGACAAATTAGCTGCGGTTTCCTCATTAAGATTGCGGTCGCCGATTTCAAAGGTTTGTGTTGCCAAGTGAGGACCATCAGAGAATAGCTCTTCTGCCACCGGTGCACGGCTTGAGTAATCTAATTGCCCGCTCAATATCCAGCCGTCACTTAAAGGTTGGATTAGGCCAAGAGAAGCTGAGCCAAGGTTAAAGTCTCGCGCGCTACCAACAGTGGGATCCTGCTCCACATGTTCATAGCGAACGCCAGCTTCCAAGCCTAAACTGCCAAAGCTGCGTTGGCCAACGTAGAACAAGCCTAGCGTCTGAGTGTCTACCGGCTGCACGAATGCTTCTGCGCCTATTGCTGAAAACTCTCGGTTTGATAGCTGCACACCTGTCGCGCCTTCAAAGCCGAAGAAATCGTCATGAGTGAACTCCAAGCGTGATTCGAATGCTTTAGTGGCAAACACAGTGCCTTCCTCACCGCTACCTTCAAACTCAACATGCTCGTAGTCGTTGTAGCCTAGGCGGAAATTCATGGCACTGACGCCAGCAAATGGATTTTCAAGCCCAGCCTCTATGTCGAATCGAGTCTGTGACAAATCTAAAATTGACCCTCCCTCTTCAGCTTCTTCATCGTGCCCAACTTCATCATGCTCTTCATCACCATGCTCTTCATCACTATGCTCCTCTTCATCTTCATGATGACCATGGCTATGCCCCGGGAGACCGTATTCTGCCTTATAGCTTGATACCGACATCCCAAAAAAGCCGCGGTCGCCGACATAAGAGCCGCCAATAGCCCCTCCCTGAGCTTCCAACTGACTGTTGGGCAGAACACCGTAAGCTTCTTCATCGCCGTGCTCGTCCCCGTGCTCGTCCCCGTGCTCGTCCCCGTGCCCATCATCGTGTTCATCATCGTGCTCGTCCCCGCGCCCATCATCGCCATGGCCTCCTTCAGCCTCTTCCTGTGCTCGAAAAGCAGCAGATTCGGCATAACCTGGGATCTCATATTCATCTGCGCTGCGGTAAAAGCCATCAGCATGAAAGGCAAAATTGCCTGCGCCACCGTCAATTCGAGCGGCAGCAGTCTGCTGATCAGCGTTGTCTGAATCCCTTAATTCCAGCGAGCCCGATAGCCTATCTGGCACCTCATGAGGAATTCGACCCGTATGCACATCTACGACACCGCCTATTGCGCCACTTCCATAGAGAAGCGTACTCGGGCCTTTAAGCACTTCGATACTCTGGGCAGTGAAAGGCTCGATCATTGTCATGTGGTCGGGGCTGGAAACAGACACATCCAAGCTATCAATTCGATCCTCCATGACCTTAACCCGCGGCCCTCCAAGACCACGAATCACTGGCCTGCCAACAGCTTGACCAAAGTTGGATGAATGAACTCCGGGTATGTCTCGTAAAGTTTCGGCCAACGAGGGTGAAACGACTCTGCGAAGAGCATCACCCGTCAGCACTGAAATAGGCTGTGCCAAACCCTCTGCAGATAGCGGGTGGGCGCGGACAATAAGTTCTTCAATTTCTTGATTCGCTGAGGTCTGAGCTTGAATGGCGCCGCTAACCGCAACGCTCAACAGTGATAATACAAAAATACCCCGTGACGGGGATGTGGGATAATAACCCATGGTATTTACTCCTTGATAACGATTTAAAGTGAGCTTCTTTTGAGCTCGATTTGACTGTTTACAAGGGAAATTGCGGCGGCGCTCTTATAGAACTTGCTGTGAAAGTCTTGTCTAGCAAGACGCTAACAAGGGCTAAAGATAGTTTGGTGAATGTAGTGGAATGACTAAAGCCCGGCTTGCTGCTGTGGTGTTCGTCATCGATGCTAGCGTGACAAAGCAGACAAAGCTGCTCATCGCAATCTGGGTCCGATGCATGCCCAGCTTCCAAAACCTGAGCAAAGAACAATATCGCGCACAGCAAAAATACACGCCAATGGAGAAAGCCTTGCTTGCGAAGATGAAGAAAACAGAACATAGAAACCTAAGAGCGCGGGAGGTAACTGACAAAAGAGTCAGTCTTGCTAAAAATCTAATGTTATATTATAACATATCTTTATTGCAAATCGGATTTCGAACCAGCTCCTAATGAATGAACAAGCAAGCGGTGAGCGAACATCAAGTCGATGCGAAACCCCATGTCGATTTCCGAGTGCAATACCTCTATGATTGATGAGCAGCTCAAGAGTTGGGTTGCTGACTAACGCGCCCAACCAGTTACTAAAATGATGGGATCACGACAAACAACCTCAATTCGGAATATAGATTTGACTGATCGACTTCATAAATCATCAAAAAACGCTCTAAGTTTCGCCTGCGAACGTAACCATGCGCTGTGCATCGAAGAAGCTCTAGATCATGCCAAACGTGTTTGTGAAAAAGCAGGTGAACGCTTTACCGACCTTCGCAAGCAAGTGTTCGCTATTGTTTGGGCTGAGCACAAGCCCGTAAAAGCCTACGACCTGCTATCAGAATTGTCATCAATACGTAAAGGGGTTGCACCAGCTACTGTCTACAGGACATTGGACTTTCTCCAATCGCAGGGGCTGGTGCACAAATTAGAGTCGCTCAACGCTTACTTAGGTTGTTCTCAACCAGAAACCGAACACCATGGGCATTTCCTAATTTGTGAATGCTGCGAAGAAGTTCGTGAGCTAGAGTTTGCGCCATTCAGTCAGTCAATCGATGAGATTGAGAAGGCCCAGAAATTCCAGATTAAACACACTACTATCGAACTCTTCGGCCGGTGTATAAAATGTCAATGAAGCTCCCTCACCCTTGTCACGGGAGCCTCTCCTCGGCGAAGATCTTATTCGGCAAAAGTTCAGACAGACTCAACACACAAATCACCACAAGTATTAACACTCGCGAGTAATAGGGAAGAAGCTTAAGTGACTTTGCCTGAGGCTACGCGAATCATAGCTTCAAAAAAATATTCTTTCCCTATAAAAATTCTAGCGCCATCTTTAAAGCAGCGGACTCCTGATATGGCTATTGCTTGAGTGCCTTTAGTGTATGCTCGATTCAGCCTATTCCTCGATTAAGCTGTAGTTAAGCCAAAATGACTTATTAATGGCCCCTTACTTTTTTGCACAGCGAAGGGATCTTACTTATGTTAGCTGGAAAAAAACTTACACTCATAATTGTTTCAGTGATCCCGGCGCTCGCTCTGATTCTTTGGGAATACTTTAACGGCGGAGTCGCAACCCACTATCCAGGGGCTGATTCAAGTAACCTAGGTCTTTCAAACTGGTGGGGACTGCTTACTATTCCCACGCTTACCTGAGCGGCTCTAAGCCTTATTAAAAGAAGAAGGAGTGCTAATTTACTAGATCCTCTGCGCATAGTGACTAACTTAAACGCAGAGGAACTCGAACTAAAAACACGTTCCGCAATTTCTCAATTACTACCCGATAGTGAATTAGTCAAACTAGATAAAATCACCGAATACGATAATTATTATTACACCACACATAACCGTTATATGCCCTTGCCGGTCTTTAGAGCTCGGTTTTCTGATATCGAAAACACTTGGTATTACATTGATGCCACAACAAGTAAAATATTAGCTCGTTCGACACAAACAGACCGGATAAAACGCTGGCTCTATAACGGTTTACATAGTTTGGATTTTCAATTTCTACTAGTAAATTGGCCGTTGCGGGAAGCCATAGTCATATTTTTATCGATAACCGGAGTTATATTCTCGTTAACCTCTTTGGTAATGGCCTGGCGCAGATTACGAAAAAACAAATTATTAAAAACCAAACAATTAACGAATAGCTAAAATGAACAGATATTATTTTTAAGTCTCATCACCCTGTCATCTTATAACCTGGTTGAGCTGTCTAGGGCAGAAGCCTCTTTTCTTACAGGAAAATGCTACCAACTTCTCGTGGAAACAACTCTCACAACGTACTCTTAGAAACCCATAAGCAAGCAGGCCGCACTTTAGGAAGTCAGTAAACTCCTGTTGGACATACCCAGGCAACGATTTATCTTCAGCGGCCAGGCCCTCTCCCTTTGGATCGACGAGTCGATCAAAATTTCTGAAGCAATGTTTGTGTAACCGCTGACCTTTTATGCCCTGTGGGTACAACACTGCCAGCGACACGCGTTCAAAAACTTAAACTACTGATTTAATTAGTGAACTATTGTTATTTCAATAGTGTGAAAATAGCCTTTTTGGCACTTTTCCTAACAAACCGTACAAAAACTAATTTGAATTTGGAATATTAAACAGCGCACGCGTATTACTATTCGGCTCGCCTTTAAACGCTATAACATTTACCTCAAGGTTTTCCAGATTGCTACTCGCCATCGAGAACCCTGCTTTGTCCAATGCAGCCAATAGTGACTTCTCCGTAAAACCAGTTTTGTGTGCGTAAAAATCTTGCCCACTGCTTTCTATTTCAACGCTATAACCGTACAACACATCTAACACCATAATGGGACCAGCAGGAGATGTATAAAGCACGTCATCGATATCCAATTTATTCTCAACCGTCAGTCGCATTACTTCTGCTATATCAGGCACCCGAATATGAGCAAAGCCACCGTCTTTAATCACATGTAAAAAACCAGCCAAAACCTTCTGCACATCATGGCGATAATAGTGCTCAAGGTTGTGCGAGCAATACACCGCATCAAACTGATCAGCCTCTTGTGTTGCAAGCTCACGAGCATCACACAAAATATCGGGCTTCCCCCTCGGGTCTATATCCAGCAACAAGTGTTCAAAACCTGCGAAGTGAGCAGGCAGCTGAATTGATTTATTATTACCACCTACATTTAAAACTTTTCTCAAAGTAATACCTCTACTAAAGTCTTTAATTAATAATTCCGAGCATAAGTAGAATAAAAGCTATCTCCTTCCAAGTCTATGCCCTCCTTTGCCTGAAATATTATCTAGCTTGCTCCAATCACCTCAGAAATCTCCTTTTTTCTCCACGATATTGGCCAATCTAGCTAGTTATCTGCCGTCTAATCCAGTTAATTTGTATTGTTTGGAATATCAGGCCGCAGCGTGCCCCACCACCTTCCCAGACAGCAAGTAGCAAAAGGAGAAAATTAAGAACGGTCAAACAACTCAATCTGTGGCGGCGCCCTCCCCGGAGGAAGCCTTGCACTGTTATTTGAAATTGACTTTTCTCTGAGGTACCTAAGAATCTTCTCGATGCCCGCGGGGTCTTCTACGCAGGCGATGATCTTGACCGGGCCTTTACACTTCTCACAGGTTTCAATGTCGATATTGAACACCATTTTTAATCTTTGCACCCACGTCATGGCTATATGACGTTCGGCCTGTGTCTTGTCTTTCCATGCTGTGCCGAATTGTGCTTTACGGCCTTTCCCTCGTTTGGCAGGCGTCACATCAATCCGGTGCTTGCTGTTTGGCCCAAAGACCCCGTGGAAGCGAGTGAGGTTAACTCGGGGTTTTGGCACCAAGGCAGCCAGCCGGGCAATAAAGTCAGCTGGTTCAAAGATCACATGGGGAGTGCCATTACGGTAGGGCGTCTTGAGTTCATAGTGCACCTTGCCCGTAGAAGTGAGCGACAGACGCTTCCCGGACACCGCCGGGCGGGAAATGTAGCGACACAATCTTTCCAGCTTATCGCGTTGATGGGCTTTGGCTGCCACTCCAGCATGAAAACTGAAACCGGCCAGTTTCGCCACGCGTTCAGAACCCGGCGGCAAGCCTGGCGTGGGTGGAATGGTTTGAAAGGTGAACACTTTTCGTCCTCGCTGGGGACCCATAGCTATCCGGTAAGTCACCGAATGGGAATGAATGTCCTGCATCGGGTCTTCGCCCAACCCCTCCAGGGTGAGAGTGCTGTTGTCTTCATCCCGTTCAAGCAGGCCCCGCCTTTCCAGTGCATTGTTAACTTAGGGTAGTTCGGTTAGATAGAAATCAACAAGTTTTGGCTGCAGACGAAGCTATCACCCTCGGTCATTGGCTGCCTTTCCAGTGGGCATAATAAAATCCCCACACTCAAACGAATGCGGGGATTCTCTTAAAATAAATGCCTGATCAAACGCGCAGCGTTTAAGACGGCGAAGCCGCCCGCAGGGTGAGGACTTTGGCCAAGCCAAAGACCGAATCTCTATGACCGGTTGACCGCCATG